>Ga0208825_1000005_pt1 | contig 259366 bp, 219 predicted proteins | sample AD_UKC113_MetaG_FD_184450 | JGI IMG/M metagenome (GOLD analysis project Ga0208825, IMG submission 184450) | Active sludge microbial communities of municipal wastewater-treating anaerobic digesters from Hong Kong - AD_UKC113_MetaG (SPAdes)... | ecosystem: Engineered > Bioreactor > Anaerobic >...
GAGCGGTCCACACCTCCGGGTTCTGGCCGTTCCTTTCTGTTCGAATAGGTGGGTGGATGGGTGGTACGGACGGACATCACCACCTAAGATCACCCAAAAACGTGTCCAAGAGGTGGGGATCACCTCAAGGGACAACAGAACGAACGGGCTGTCCGCCTCTCTTTCTCCCGATTACGATTACGATGGCGAGCACGAGATTTGAAAAAAGGACCATCCTGAGGCACTATGGGCTTTCCGGCGAGCGTAAATGATCTTGAGAGTACCGTGTTCTTCAGACAAAAGGATGAGAATTTCTGCGAAGATTGGCATTTCCGGGCCATTTCATGTCGGATCAAGCAACAAGATCTTGTGTTGAAATTGAAAATGGCCGCTTGGTTGCGCCGATTTCCAAATCGGCATATCGTGTTTCAGCAAGCCGATTTGGAAATCGGCGTTACATTCCGAGACCTTCACGACTCCGTGAACACGGTACTCTCAAGAAATGATAAAATCGGACTTATGCGTTTCAGAGATGGCGACAAGCGCGAGGAGATGATGAGATGAGCAGACATGCGCGGCCTTTGATACTTTTACTGGCCATGGTCGCTGCGGCGCCCGGATTCGCGGATCAGGACACGTTCCGGTTCGTTGTAACGGGCGACAGCCGCGGCGGGGACAACGGCATCAATTCGGTTCGCCTGTCGGAACTGGTGGTTGCCATATTGGCGGAGCAACCCTTGCCGGACCTAGTGATTTTCACGGGCGATTTAGTCAACAACGGCTATGTCTCGCAACTGGAGTACTGGGTGCAGGTTTTCATGGATCCGCTTGAACAGCACGGAGTCAAAGTGTATCCGATCCGGGGCAATCACGATGCGCAGATTGACTCGTGGCGGCAGGTGTTTTCGGGCGTACATGCCTTGCCGAACAACGGGCCGCCGGATGAACTAGGCATGACGTATTCGTTTGTTCATAAAAACGCGTTCTTCATTGGCATGGACCTGAGCGGCCTGTTCGAGATCAACCAGGAATGGCTCGACGAGCAACTGGCCACGAAAAACGTGCCGCATCTGTTTGTGTTCAATCATTACCCGGCGTTTTCCGTGGATCACGTGGATTCGCTGGCGTTCAACAAACCGAAGCGCGACGCGTTCTGGAACAGCATCGGCCGCGCGGGCGGACGGGTTTATTTCACCGGCCACGACCATTTCTACAATCATTCGATGGCGTACGACAAGCACTACATCTGGATTCACCAGATTGTCGCCGGCTCGGCGGGCGCGCCGCTCTACGATTGGAACGGCATCTATCTAGAAGCGCCGCGGGTCCAAGGCATTGCGCACAACAGGAACAACGGGTACGTGGTGGTGGATGTGGACGGATACGATGTCCGATCGGTGTTTAAGGAACGCATCGAACTGCAGCCGGGGCAAGTGCAATACGTCGAATTTAACGACGTATTCACGTACACGGCATGGGGACCGGGCGAGGGACTGCCGTTGTCGATCGCAACCGCGTTGCTTGCCGGGCTTCTCATCATGTGTTTGATGTTGCGCCGGATCGCTTTCGGCTGAAGCCATTTCCCAAATCGTATTCACCTGTATAACGGACACAAACAGGTGTGTTTTATGGCAAAACTTGACGTGACAACGAAATGGAGCAAAAGACCATGACAAAGAAAATTCGCGTGGGCGTGGTGGGCACGGGGATGGGCCGCCATCACATGGAGGCGTTCGTGAAACTGGAGGATGTCGAATTGTTGGCCGTCTGCGACATCAATGTGCCCGAAGCGAAGGAGTTCGCGGACAAATTCGGCGCACCGCATGTTTTTGCGGATTACCGCGAAATGTTTTCGATGCCCGAACTGGACGCCGTCTCGATTGCGACGCCGAATTGCCTGCATGCGCCGATGACAATAGACGCGTTGCGCAAGGGCAAGCATGTGTTGATCGAAAAACCGATGGCGCTCAATGCGGCCCAGGCGCGGGCGATGGTCGCCGAGGCCAAAAAGGCGAAGAAGCGCCTGATGGTCGAGCAGGCGATGCGATTCTCGCGGGACGTCCAATTGCTGCGGGGATGTTACGAACGCGGCGATTTCGGCGAAGTCTATTACGCGCGTTCGACGTGGATCCGCCGGAAGGGCTGGCCGCGTCTGAATTTCGAGCCGGGCGGTTCGATGGGCCGCGGCGAATGGTTCATCCGCAAGGCGGAGGCGGGCTTTGGCGCGCTGGGCGACATTGGCGTCCATCTGCTCGATCTCGCGTGGTATCTGATGGGTAATCCGAAACCGATTGCCGCAAGCGGCGCGATGTGGAACAAGGTGGCCGCCCCGATCCTGAAGCGCAAGAAGATGCCGGTCGAAGTGGACGAAACGACCTGCGGATTCATCCGGCTCGAAGGCGGGGGCGTCATCGTGGTCGAGATCTGCTGGGACTCGCACAATGCGCCCGTGCAGGAAGTCCGGGTATATGGCGACAAGGGTGGCTGTTCGGCTTTTCCGGCCCGCGTGTATCGCGGGGAGGATATTCTCGAAACCGTTGATGTGAGTACGGCGTACGGCGGGTACCCGATTACCGATGCCTACGCGCATTTCATTGACTGCATCCGCAATCCGAAAAAGAAGATGATCGCATCGGGCGAGGAAATCGTGGAAGTGATGCGAATGCTCGACGGCATCGGAAAATCGGCCGCGACGGGCCGTGAAGTGAGGTTGTAACGCACCACTTTCGGGCGTGGCAGGCGTTCAGCGCAGAAGGCGCGCATCGGCCCAGTCGGCGTGATCGGCCATCAGATCATTGCCGCCATCGCCGACGATCAACTCGAGCCGTTTCGCGTCCGTGACATCGAGGTCTACGCGTTTGGCGGGATCGTCGCGTTTCATGAGCCCGGATTCCCATCGCTTGGTTCCATCCACCCACACTTCAAAGGTGATGGTGGGTCCCGTGGCGCTATCCGCGCCGGCCCATGCCTGGAACCGCTTGTGGCGGCCATCCAGTGCATACACAATCCGCGATGGCGCGTGTGTTCCGAGGCCGCGGCGGTACAACGTGCCGGCGATGGTTATCGGCTTCTCCCACACGCTTTGGTTGCGCTGGAGTGTTCCCCAGCCTTGCGTCGCCTCGACCGGCTCCAACGCATCGAGGAAAACTCCATCGATCCGTTCAATGGGACGCTGTGCATGAACGGCTTTGCCGCTCACATCCGCGAGATTGGTTGGAGGCACAATTGCCTGGCCGTCCAACGACACACGCTCCGGTTGCGGCAACAAGTCTTGATCTCCCACGGCGCCCGCCTGGCCTTCCTGCCATGCCCATACCCATGCAGACGTGTGGACACCGGGTGTTATGCCCTCAATGGTGAGCGACACGTCATGCCGTCCTTCCGGAAACGGCGCGCGCAGGAAACACCAGTGTTCGGGACGTTCAAAGCCACTGGCTGCCCAGCCGGTTTCCGAATCGCAGGAGGTCAGTGCGACAGCCTGTCCATCCACCATCACGCGCGTCTCGGCGGACTGTTTCGCGCCATCGAACAATATGAGCAGATCGGCCCGCGCACCGCGCACCGATACAGTTGCGTCGAATCGCGCATGAATGCATTCCGTCGCGCTGCCGACAAGGCTTGTCCAATCCGGGCCGAATGCCGCCGCCTCATCGTCATATATATGGCGTTCCACCATACGTTTTACGGTCTCGACATCAATTCGGTTCCCGGTAAGTTCAGTGGCGGCGGGCACGTTTTCAGGGGACTGTGCGGCAATGTCAAGCACGACGGTTTCGTACGGCATCAAGGGCACGTTCAAGGCGTCCCCTCGCTTCATCGCACGACCGTACAGGCGTAATTCGGGATATGCGCTTGTTGCCGAAAAAATCGTTTCCTCCGGGAGATATTCCATAGGCAGCACATAGGTGTGCGGCGCGATCCATGGATTGCGCAGGACAATCAGTTCTCGGTAGGACTTGGAATCCCCTTCGCCGGAACGATGACGGTATCCGTACGGTTCACGCGGCATCGCAGCCTTGTGATCAAACTTAGGACACGCGCCGTCCTGCCATGCCGGCGGCAAGAGCGGTTCCGTGTCTTCAAGCATCGCCTGATGTTTCCTCGCCCACGACAGCACATCCGCGAACGCTTTCCACCGAGGAGCGTCCATGAACTTGGGATTGAGATAGACGGGCAGGAATTGATGCCCGCGCAAGACGGTCATCACGGCGTCGTTGAGAAATGGATCGTTTGTTTGATGGATGATGCCGAGGACTTCCTGTGCGGCCTGCGGCATGGGATTCCATTGAGCCCCCTGCAGGTTGAAGAAGTCCCGCGCGGTCGTGTAACTCTCGCGGTAGACGGGCGACGGTACGCGGCCATGCGGCGCATCGTCGCCGAACGAGCCGATCACGCTGTTGAAATGGAACAACCACCAGGGGCTCGGATTCCAGCCGAAGCAGGTCGGTTCGATCCATGCGTCCGGCGCGGCTTGGTGAATGGCTGCCGCCGCCGCGATGAGACCGTCCGCGATGGCTTCCGCCGAAAGCAGCCCCGGCGCGTGGCCATGATCCGTTTCCGGGCACACGAGCGCATAGCCGTCGAACTTGAAGTGCCGCACACCGTCGCGCGTGGCGTATTCGACAAGGCGGTCGCGGAAGGCCGCGGCGTATTTCGGCCCGCCGAGGCACAGGCGGTCCTTGAGGGCCTCATAGCCGTTCTCGCGCGCCCATGCGATATCGAGCGCCGTCGGATAACAGCAACTCGGCGAGATCCACAAGCCGAGCCGGGACTGCATGCGTTGGGCTGCTTCTTGCAGGAGCGAGAAACCTTTCGGAAACAGTTTCGGATCGATCGCCCACAGCGATTTGGGGTCCGACCAGCCCATGTCTATGCAGAAGGTGTCGAACGCAACGCCGTACGGACGGTACATGTGTTCGTCGAAGGTGCGCATAAGTTCGAGAATTTCGGTTTCGGTGTAATACGGGCAACTCGACGTCCACCAACTGTTGTAGTTGATGTGAATGCCGCCCGGCGGCGGGCGATGGGCCGACAGATAGCGGCGGAACGCGCGCATCTCTTCACCGGGTTCCGCGACGCCGAACACGGCCTTGCGGGTTTCGTGCCACATGTCCGGCAAGAGAGTCCATCCCGGACGATGCGCGACAATCAACGTGTCGTTCTCGATGCGCGTGGCGGCAATAGGAAACTCGATGCCCGCAAAGAAACCATCGAGAAAGACGGGGTAGCTTTGTGTCTCGCCGGGTAGCATCCGTGCAGCGCGTTGTTCGAGCGGAAACGATGCGAGCACGACTTCTTCGAGCAGGCGCGGCGCGGCTGTGCCCGTCACGCGAAACCGCGCCCATTTGCGAACCACGTCTTCACGGTCCGAACACAGGAAAAGAACGATTGCTTCCAGCCGGCCGCCATCGGCCAATTCCACCGGCGCAAACCGGCACTCGATCGTCTGGGAGTCCTGCAAAGCCCGCGGCGGTTCCGTCGTGTCGTAAAAGACAGCTTGGCCGTTGTTGAACCGAAACGAAACGCTGCCCCATGCGACGGGCAATTCATACGCGCCGCTGCACAAGACAATCCCCGTATCTCGCGGCAACCACGGAGCCGGTATGTCCTTGGCCCGCGCCGCTTCAGCCGCAGTAAAGACCACGATAAAAACCAGCAGGACGCCGAGGGATTTTCCAACTCGTTCGGGAAAAATCCACGGATGACGATGGACGAAGGCAAATTTCCCATTGAATCGCAAGGTATTGGAATCCCTCATGCGTGTTTCTCCCGCGGAACGGCTTTTCCTTCGACTGCATGCGCCGGAACGGTTTCGCGCCGGGCGGACCAAGAAATCATACCCTTGATTGAGGCATTGGGTCCAAGCCGCCGTGGGAAGATACCTTTTTGCCGGGTTGGACGCAACGCCCTGTCGTATTGAGGCGGCGGGAATTTTCCGCCGGGATCGTGTAAAGTATGCGGCGGAGACTTGGCGTCATGCGTGTTGTGTTATTTGGTCCGCAATCCGGTGATTTGGCTGAAATGGCCGCCCGGTATTCAAACATTGAACTGGTGGACGAACAGCCGGACATCGTGGTCTGTTACGGCGGCGACGGTACTTTGTTGGCCGCCGAACAACGCTGGCCCTTGGTGCCGAAGGTTCCCATCCGCCACAGTCGGCGCGGCAACCGGTGCATCGCGCGTCCGCCGGAGGAAGTCCTTGAACGGCTGGCCGCGGGCCGCCTGGTGCGAACCGAATACCTGAAACTCATGGGTATCCTTCGCGGGCCGGCGCATACCCGTCCCGGACACGACCTCCGCGCGATGAACGAATTCAGCGTCCACATGGCGCGAATCAATTCGGCGGTTCGGTTCAAGATCTGGATTGACGACGAGTCCTACGGGCCCGATCGCGAAATCCTCGGCGACGGATTCGTCATCAGCACGCCTTTCGGCAGCATGGCCTATTTCAACCACATCACGCGCGGTTTTTTCCGACAGGGCATCGGTATCGCGTTCAAGTCCACCTCCGAGCACACCAACCATTTTATCGTGCCGGAATCCGCCGTCGTGCGCATCCTCATCACGCGCGGCCCGGCGCTTCTCGCGCAGGACAATTCCCTGGAATACCTCAATATTCTCGAAGGCGACGAACTGGTCGTCAAACGACAGGATCAACCGGCTGTGATCCTGACATGGGATGCGATGCGATATCCGTCCGACAAGTTCTGAGACGGCCATGACCCCGCCCGCCGGATCGTCCGCCGCAACGATGCTCGGCCTGCTGGCCGTCGTCTTCTGGAGTTCCACGGTCGCCTTTTCCCGCGGCCTGACCGAAAACCTCGGCGTGTTCACGGCCGCCTGCGCGATTTACCTCGGCGGCGGGGCGCTGGGCTGTGTTGCGCTGTTGGCGCGGCCGGTAAGGCGCCGTCGTCTCGCTCAAGCCTCGGCGCGCTACTGGCTGGTATGCGGCGGCAGTTTTATCGTCAATATTGTCTGCTTTCATCTCGCCGTGGGACTGGCCCATGGACGCCAGGGAATTATCGGGGTCGGTCTCGTCAACTATCTCTGGATCAGTCTCACACTGCTCCTGTCCGTGCCCATCTTGGGCAAGCGTCCCCGATGGGGACTGCTGCCGGGTATGATCATTGCCTGCGCGGGCGTGGTGCTGGCCACGATACACGACGGACCGCTGGACCTGGCGGAATTTGCCGCGAACGCCCGCGAGAATGCCGTTCCTTGCATCCTGGCGTTCATGGGCGCTCTCGCATGGGCTGTTTACAGCAACTTCAACCGCCGATGGGAAGCCGAATCCGGCGGCGGGCCGACGCCTGTCTTTCTGGCCGCAGCCGGCGTGATTTTTCTCGCAATGCGCCCCTGCGTCAACGAGACCGCGGCATGGAATGCGCCGGTTTTGGCCGGACTCGCCGCCACGATCCTTTTCCCCACGATCCTCGCTTATGCGTTCTGGGACGCCGCCATGCGGCGCGGCAATATCGTTCTCGTCGTTTCCGTGTCGTACCTGACCCCGGTCCTTTCGACCCTCATCAACTGCTTCTATTGCGGCATCTTGCCCGGCCCGAAACTCTGGCTGGCTTGTTTTCTCGTCGTGGCCGGCGCCGCCCAATGCCGGAGATCCATATCCGATGACGGCTGAAAGAGGATCGTAATTTTCAAACCTCTCTCCACAAGGCACGGTACAATGAATTCAATGCAAGGGCAAGGAAGATGAAAAGAATGGCGGAGATTCCCTTTTCTTCATCTACTTTATCTGTCAACCACGTGAAAGAATCCCATTCAGCGGATAACAAAAGGTAAAAAACGATGAGATGGATCAAGCGTATTGCCGTGTTTCTGGTCTTCGCCGGATTGGTTGCCGTATATGTCCGCTACGACGGCATCCCGTATACGATGGCATTCGTTCTGCAATCGTGGAGCAAACCGTATTTCGATCCCGCGCCGCATCGCGCGACAACCCCTTGTGACGGCGCGGCGCCGTGCGAATCCGGAAAAATCAGGACGCTGACATACAACGTGCTGTGCCGCGTATGCGAAAAGGAGGGTTACGACACGTGGGACGCGCGCTGGCCGCATCTGAAAGATTTGATCGCGAAATACGATGCGGATCTTTTTGGCGCGCAGGAACTCGGCGGGAATGCCGACATCGAAACGATATTGGGCGCGTTTCCCCACTATGCGTGCGAGACCTACCGGTTCGGGCCGTGGGCATACGGCGACTGCGCGTTGTTCTATCGAAAGGATCGTTTCGAGGCGCTCGACAGCGGCCAGATGTGGCTTAGCCCGAAACCCGGCGTTCCCTTCGCGCAGAACTGGAAACGGCTGTCCATGCCGCGCTATGTGAACTGGGTGTATCTGCGGCAAAAGGGCAACGGATTCCGGTTTCTCTTCGTCAATACCCATTTCGACAATAACGGCGAAAACAAGGAGCCGTCCGCGCTCATGTTTTCCCGCGCGTTCCGGCCGCTTGCCGAAATTGTGCCCATCATTGCAACGGGTGATTTCAATACCGACGTCCGCGCCGAACGCTACCGGAACATTCGAGGCGCGAACGAGGGGCCGCCGGTTTTCGATAATGTGCGGGATCGGGCCCCTGTCAAAAACGTCCTCACGAACGCTATGCCCCCGGACAAGGATGAAGAAGTCCAGTGGCACACCGATCTCGATCGCACAATAGACCATATCTTCGTGGCCGGACCTGTACAGATTGAGGTGTTTGACTGGATTCAGGACGCCACCGTCTACGAGCCAGGCCGCCGGTGGCCGTCGGATCATCCGGCCGTTTACGCCGAAATCAATCTTCGTATGCACTGAGATAAGGGTCTTTATTGCATTGAAGGCGCCTAACGTATCACCGCACCACATCCCCCAGGGAAAGCTGCGAAAGGATATTTCTGGCTGAAAACAGGCTATCTTGAGAGTGCCGAGTTCTTGAGACAAGAGGATGAGAATTTCCTCGAAGATTGGCATTTCCGGGCCATTTCATGTCGGATCAGGCAACGATATCTTGTGTTGAAATTGAAAATGGCCGCTTTGTAGCGCCGATTTCCCAATCGGCATGTCGTGTTTCAGCAAGCCGATTTGGAAATCGGCGTTACATTCCGAGACCTTCAGACTCCGAGAGCACGGTACTCTCAAGAATCTATGATATAATTCGCTCTCACTCGAAAAGGGATTATGGTAAACAATGAAGAACGATTGCCGTTCTGCTTCCTTGCGAAATCGGATAATCTTCCCGTTGGTCTTGGCGGCATTGCTGTCCTGCGACCGGCATTCCGTTAGGCCCTGCGAGACGGAGCGGACAACAGCGTCCGCGTCGTCGGTCGAACAGGCGTCCGATCCCGGCAAAAAAAAACCGGAATTCAACGCACAAGTCGAAACGGTCGAAGCATACGCGGATTTTCGCGTCGAACCCCGGGTGGCCGCCGTGGGCGAATCCGTTCTTTTCTTTGATCAGTCCTTTCCCGGTAATTTGGAAATTGACAAATGGCTATGGAAGTTCGGCGATGGGCAAACCAGTGAAGAGGCCAATACCGCACATGTCTATGCCGCGCCCGGAGACTATGACGTCTCATTGGAAATATCCTCTCCAGCCGACAAGTCGCAAAGGGTGCGAAGGGCATGGGTGTCCGTTCGCGATTCATCCATGCCGCCCCCTGAAAAGACTGTTCCGGAAATGGGCATTTCTCTCGAACCGGAAGGCCAAGGGAGTTTTATTGTTATTCGCCGTCGCGATTGCCCGGAGGCATTTTGCCGGTTATGGGCGCCTGAAATGGTAAATTGGCCCCATTTGGTCGAGGGGAATCATGCTCTTGTCGTTGGACAGTTGAACTGGCGGAAAGAAGAAGCCGATGGAACGTTAAAGTATTCTGTTGACACTGAAGAGGCCGTGTTTACCGCGGTATTCGAGCCGCATTCGGATCATGTCGCCTGCACGTATTCGACACAATTGAAGCCGGGTTTCGACAACCCGCCGCAGCTCTCGGTCAATCCGTGCCAGCAATTGGGAGACAGCCTTTTCGATGGCAGGCATGACGACCTCCAGCGGCGAATCCATTTTCTTTCGGGCGGGAAATGGAAAAGTGTTGCGGAATGTCCCGATGCCGGCGTTCGCAGCATGATCTTTTTTGTGCCTCATCCCACTGGGCAGGGTTATCAAAGCGAACTCTCACGCGAAATCTCTTCCGCCACGGCCGACATGCCGGTCATGGCCTGTGTGAGCAGGGATGGAAAATGGATATGCGCAACGGCGGTGAAAACCGGTGATTATCTGTTCTGTAACACCCTTCCCAATTATCGTTGCCAGCACACGCCGGCTTCCAGCGCCTTTGACGAGAATGGCCATGCATCCGTCCGAATTGATGTGTACATTCTCAAGGGGACTCTCGACGATCTGCGGGCGAAAATAAACGGCGTAACCTTGGCGCGATAACCCGCATCGTTGTTATTGTTCATTTTCTTTTTCCGGATGCCTTGGCAGGGACATGGGTCTTGGCATTGCCGGTTTTCTTCATGCGCGCATGTTCCGGAACGGGGGCCTTGGAGCGTCGCGATCCCGGTTGCGATACGCCGACCAGGTCGGAGAGGGTCAGCGAATCGAGCCGGGCGATCAATCCCTCACGAATTCCGCCCCACACGGCGTGCAACGCGCACGGCGTAGAGCCGCACCGCGACAGGCCGAGCAGGCATTTGCGAAAGGTCAGATCGCCATCCACCGCGTGGATGACTTCGAGCAGGGTGATCTGCGACGGGTTGCGTTTCAGTTCGTAGCCGCCGCCCGGACCTAGCACCGCGCGAAGAAAGCCGCCCTGCACCAGCGACTGAAACACCTTGCGGCTGTACGGCTCGGGAATCCGCGCCTTTTTGCAGATGTCCCGCGCCCGAAAACGCTTGGTCCCGTCGTCCCCCGCCGCGCAAAGCAGGGCACGCAACACATACTCGCACTTCTTCGAAAATAACTGAAACAATCCGATTTCCTTTCCCTTGGCATGGCGCCCGTCAATCATGGATGTTATCATCCATGATTTGGGCGGCTTCTGTCAATACCCTGTCCGGCGCCCACAGGGACTCATGAAAACGGCCCCGGAAACAACACCGAAAAAAAAGACTTGACATTCGCCCGTAAATAGTGGATACTATGGTCCAACATAAGATGGATACAGATATCCATCATTTGCGACGAAGCGGGTAGGCGAGGCGGCTATTGTGGAGTTCATGGCGGCAGCGCCGCCGGGCGAGAGGCAGTGGACGGGCAAGGGATATGAACGAGACGAGCGACGCGCCGTTCATCCGAACGGCAACCGCGGAGTATTGGAAGGAACAGATCAAGTGTCAGGCGGCGTGTCCCGTGCACACGGACGCGCGCGGGTATGTTCGCGCCATCGCGGAAGGGAACGACGAACGGGCCTACCTGATAGCGCGGGGTCCGAACCCGCTGGCTTCGATCTGCGGCCGTGTTTGCGGGGCGCCGTGCGAGACGGCGTGCCGCCGGGGTTCTTATGACCGGCCGGTGGCGATTCGCGCGCTGAAACGGTTTGCCTGCGAGCGGTATGGTCCCGAAGCCGGGAGACTAAGCGCGGAGGGATTTGTTGACTTGCTGAAGGATGCGGCCCGGCATCGTTCCGGCGCCGAGTGCGTGGGGAAGGAAGAACTCCTGCCCCTGCTGCGATCGCTGATGCGCGGCGACATTCCCGCCGCAACCGGCAAAAGTGTCGGCATCGTGGGGGGTGGACCGGCGGGTCTGGCGGCGGCCCACGACCTCGCTTTGTTGGGCTGCGAGGTCACCATTTATGAAATGGAGCCTCTTCTGGCGGGGATGCTGGTGGTCGGCGTGCCGCAGTATCGTCTGTCCCGCGAGGTGATACAGGCCGAGGTGGCGGTGATTACGGCGCTGGGCGTGAAGGCGGTTACGAACTGCCGTGTGGGGGCGGACATTTCCTTTCCGGAACTGCGGTCCCGTCACGATGCGGTAATCATTGCCGTGGGAGCGAAGAATTCCCGGCGCTTGCCGGTTCCGGGGATTGATGCGCAGGGCGTAATCGGCGGCGTCGAATTTCTTCGCGATGTGGCAGTCGGGCGCCCCCCGAAATTGGGCCGCCGGGTGGTGGTCATCGGCGGAGGCAACGTGGCATTCGATGTCGGGCGGACGGTCCTGCGCCAGATAGGAATTGACGCGGCGCGGACCGCGCTTCGGCAGCCGGTCGTGGCGCAGGTGCATCTATGCTCGCTGGAATCGCTGGAGGAAATGCCGGCGGACGATGTCGAAATAATCGAAGGCGACGAGGAGGGCATTGTTCGGTGCCATGGGATGGGTCCGCAGGCGATCCTACAGGATGCGGCGGGCCGGGTAACCGGCGTGCGTTTTCAGAAATGCCTGCGGGTGTTCGACGAGGCGGGTCGCTTCAATCCCGTTTTCGACGCCGGGCAGACGCTCGATATTTCATGCGACAACGTGCTGTTGGCGGTAGGGCAATCGTACGACCTTGGCTTTATTGACGCCGGACGCGACGGGCTTTCGCTGCGGCCGAACGGGGGGGTGGAATGCAATCCCGTGACCGGCGAGACGTCCGCGCCGGATGTGTTCATGGCAGGGGATTTGGCGCACGGGCCGAAACTGCTGATTCATGCGGTTGCTTCGGGCAAGGCGGTCGCGCGGGCGGTATACCGGCATTTGACGGGACGAACGATCCGCTTTGAAGACACGACACTGCATTTTCCAATGCCGGCTTTCGACCGTGAACCGGACTACGAAAAGATACAGCGTATCAAACAGGCGGCGATACCCGTCGAGGAACGCCTGAAGGGACACGACCGCATTGTCGAGCAGAACTACGACGAGGCCGCGGCCCGGCGCGAGGCTTCCCGGTGTTTGAACTGCAACGTCAACACGATTTTCGACGGTTCCCGTTGTCTGCTGTGCGGGGGATGCGTGGACGTGTGCCCGGTTTCCTGTTTGCGCATCGTGCCCGCGGATGGTCTTGGGGGAGAGGCTGCACGCATCGTGGCCGCAAAGCGGGAAGAGGATTCCACGTTGGATGTCTCGGCGATTCTCAAGGACGAGACCCGCTGCATTCGATGCGGATTGTGCGCCGACCGGTGCCCATCGGGCGCCATTACGATGGAATCGTTTCATTTGGAGGAGAGATGCATATGCCAGGACGTTTAGACCCTCCGGAAGTCCCAAGGCGGGATTTCCTGAACTGGGCCGGCATCGCAGCGGCCACGGCCGCCATCGCCGGTTCGATCATCGGCATGGCGCGGCTGCCGAAGCCCAGCGTGCTTCCCGAAGCGTCGCACCGTTTTCGCGCCGGGCATCCCGCGGAGTTCCCGCCCGGCACGGTGAAAATCATCCACGATCACAACGTGCGCATTGTCGCAACGGACGAGGGCGTGGCGGCGCTTTCGCTGGTGTGCACGCATCTCGGATGCATTGTCGCGGAATCCCCGGACGGGTTCAAATGTCCCTGTCATGGTTCGCAGTTCTCGCATGACGGCAAGGTGGTGGGCGGCCCGGCGCCGCGTCCGCTGCGCTGGCTCGAAATATCCCACGCGCCGGACGGCAGCCTCATCGTGGACAAGGATCGGGAAGCGCCGCCGAACCGGTTTTTCAAGGCATGAGAGGAGCGAAGGGATCATGACCAACGGACTTGGCGCTTTTCTGGACAATCTCTGGAAATTACCGCAGACCTTCCGGGAATCGCTGATCCGGCACGGTGCGCCGACGTCGGATCGCGCGCGATCGCAGACGGTTTTCGGGAATTTCTTTCTCCACATTCACGCGACGCGGATTCATCGGGACACGCTGCGGCTTCGGACGACATGGGGGCTGGGCGTTTCGCTCGTGGCGCAATTTCTTATCCTCACCGTTACGGGGATTCTGTTGATGGTCTATTACAAAGCCTCGACGGATCTTGCCTACGATTCGATCAAAGATCTCCATTACGTGGTTCCCACGGGACGCTTCATCCGCAACATCCACCGCTGGGCGGCCCACTTGATGGTGGCCATGGCGTTCCTTCACATGGCCCGCGTGTTCTATACCGCGGCCTACAAGGCTCCCCGCGAATTCAACTGGGTGGTGGGGATGATGCTCTTCGTGATTACCCTGATGTTTTCCTTCACGGGCTACCTGCTGCCGTGGGATCAACTGGCGTATTGGGCCATCACGATCGGAGCGAACATCGCCGCGTCACCGAATGAACTGGCGCACGCGTTGGGGCTTCCGCCCGCGTTCTATCTCGGCGATATCCAGAAGGAGTTGCTGCTGGGCGCTTCGACCGTGGGCCAGGAGGCCCTCACCCGGTTTTACCTGCTGCATGTCATGTTGCTGCCCATCGTGTTCGGCGCCGTGATCGGCGTCCATATATGGCGCATCCGCAAGGATGGCGGTCTCGCGCATCCGGCGGGCACGCCGACGCCGGCGGGCAAGGGTGTGGGCACGATGGCGCCGTCGGCGCTGGCCCCGCAGGATCAGCCCGACAAAACCTACGGGCTGATGGCGGTGGTCAAGGGTTCCTCGCCGCACACCGGCAAGACGATGGACGAAACCGTGCCCGCATGGCCCTATCTGATGCGGGCGGAACTGCTGATTTTCATGGTCAACATGCTGATATGCGTGGCGCTCGGCCTGGTGTTCGACGCGCCCCTGCGTGAACTGGCCAATCCGGCCGTGCCTGAAAATCCCGCCAAGGCGCCTTGGTACTTTCTCGGTCTGCAGGAAATGGTTTCCTATTCGGCGCTGGTCGGCGGCATTGTGGTGCCCACCATCGTCGTGATCGGTCTTGCGCTCATTCCGTACCTGGATCGTGAGCGGGAACCGTCGGGCGTATGGTTCAGTGGAAGCCGGGGCATCCGCGTCATGCTGCTGTCCATCGTGGTGGGCGCGGCGCTGGCCGTGGCCGCGGTGGCGGTCCCCGTAAACTTCGGCTGGTTGCGGAACTGGTTTCCCAATATCCCGCAGATCGTCATTATCCTCATCAATCCGGGGAGCCTGCTGACGGCGGCGTACGGCGTGTGGTCCGTTTTGGTCGTCGTGCGCGCACGCTCGACGCGGATGGGCGCCATCGCGCTGTTCACCTGTTTTCTGGTGGGCTTCGCGATTCTGACCTACGTCGGAACGAACCTGCGCGGACCGAACTGGGACTTCTACTGGAGCAAGAGCCAATGGCCGTTGCATTGAGCGCGGACCCGGCCGTGGAGAGAAATCGTGACTGCTTTGAACGTTGAAAAAGTGGATCGCCGCATCAAATGGGCGCTGTTGATCGTCAGCCTGGCCACGCTCGTGCTGCTGGCGATCTCGGCTTTGCGTGAAAACGTCTTCGCCACGTGGCGCCTCGAACGCGGAAAATACGGCAAAATACTCAATGAAAAGGCATCCAACGAGCGTGAGCAGGCGTTGGCCGCCCAGTTTCGGACCGAGATTGTGCAGCATGTATTGCCGGAACTGAATGTGGTGGATCGTTGCGTGACGTGCCACACCGGCCTGGACGATCCGCGCATGACCGCCGAGACCAATCCGCACAAAACCCATCCCGGCGATTTTCTCGTCACGCATCCACCGGAGAAATTCGGTTGCGTGTCCTGCCACGGCGGCCAAGGCCGCGCCACGGAAAAAGACGACGCGCATGGCCATGTGCCCTACTGGCCGTCTCCGCGCATTGAAAAACCACACCTTTACGCGGGATGCGGTGGCTGCCACACCTATGTGGGGGTGCCCAATCTTGCCATGATCGAACGAGGGAAAGCCGCGGCCGAACAGTACCGGTGCATGGAATGCCATCGCATTGACGGTGCGGGCGGTTCGGCGCAAAACGATGCGCCGGATCTTTCCGAAACGGGGATCAAGGGCCCCGTGGCAAAGACTCGCTCCGTTTCCGAACACGGCACGTGTTTCTTATACGATCCCGCGGCTGCGATTCCCGAATCCGACCGCAACGTCCTGGAGCAATACCTCGCGACGCGCACGGGCGCGCCGGATCTCATTGCAGCCAAGGCCCTTTTCCATTCCGAAGGATGCCTGGGCTGCCACCAAGTCGCGGGCGTGGGCGGCGACGAAGGCCCCGACCTAACCCGCGTGGGCGAAAAAGAGGCGAGCCGGCTGGATTTCAGCCATGTCCCGGGCGATCGGACCCTGGCCAACTGGTTCAAGGCCCACCTTCGCGCGCCCGCACTCGTCGTGCCCGGTTCGCAGATGCCCGAACTCGGTCTGGACGAGGAAAAGGCCAACCTCTTGACGCTTTACCTGCTTTCGCTTCGCCGCGGCGTCGTGTCGCCCGCGCTCTGGCCCAAGGATCGCGTCCGCACCGAGCGGCTCGGCGAACGGGAATTCGCGACGGACGGCTGGACGCTTTTCACAAGTTTTTGCGCGGCGTGCCACGGTTCCGAAGGCCAAGGCATACGCTATCGCGGCCTGAAATCCTATCCCGCCATCGGCGGCTCGGACTTTCTGGCCGCCGCGCCCGACGCATTCATCCGGACGGCCGTCACGCAGGGACGCCCCGGCCGCCGCATGCCGGCGTGGGGTGAAAAGAAAGGCGGGCTGCGTCCGGATGAAATAGATGCGATTATCACCGCGCTGCGGGAACGGGCCGGCCAACCCGAACCCGAGGACGAAAAACCCGCCCGGTGGGTCGCCGCCCCTGCGCCCGGCATTCGCCCTGGAAACGAACTCTACATGGCGAATTGCGCGGGATGCCACGGAACGGGCGGCGAGGGCGGCGAAGGCCTAGCCCTGAACGATCCCGGACTGTTGCGGAGCGCCACCGACACCTACCTTGTCACCACCATTTCCAAGGGACGACGCGGCACCAAGATGCAGGGATTTGCCCAGGCCTCGCCCACGCATCCGGCGCTTACGCCCCGGGAAATCGAAAGCATTGTCTGGTTTATCCGCTCATGGGAGGACACGAAATGAGTAAGAAAGGCTTATCGCGCCGGGAATTTCTGTCGAACGCCGCCGCCGCCGGATTCGGGGCCTTGGCGGCCTCGGCCAGCCGCGCATGGGGATTGGAAGCCGTTTCCGATCCCTTGTCGGCCTACCCGGATCGCGGATGGGAAAAGGCCTATCGGGACTTGTGGAACTACGACGACAAGTTCACGTTTCTATGCGCGCCGAACGACACGCACAACTGCCTGCTTCACGGGTACGTGCGATCGGGTGTGCTGGTAAGAATCGGCCCCACCATGCGCTATGGCGAAGCACAGGACGTCGAAGGGCGGACCATGTCCCATCGATGGGATCCGCGCTGCTGCCAAAAGGGTTTGGCGTTGACGAGGCGCTTCTACGGGGATCGCCGTGTCAACCAGTGCATGGTGCGCGCGGGCTTCATGGAATGGTTCAAGGCCGGTTTTCCGCGCGAGGCCAACGGCCTGCCGCCCGTTCAATTCTTCAATCGGGGACGCGATGAGTGGATCCGCGTGCCGCACGACGAGGCCGCCGGCATTGTCGCCGCCGCACTCAAGAACATCGCCGAGAATTATTCGGGCGAGGAAGGACAGAAACGTCTGCTGGAGCAGCATTACGACGAGGCCACCGTCCAGGCGACCAAAGGGGCCGGCACCCAGACCCTCAAACTGCGCGGAGGCATGCCGCTTCTCGGTATCACGCGCGTGTTCGGCATGTACCGAATGGCCAACGCCATTGCCCTGCTCGACGCCGCGATCCGCAAGGTCGGCCCGGACAAGGCCTTGGGCGCGCGCGGTTTCGACAATTACAGTTGGCACACGGATCTGCCGCCCGGGCATCCCATGGTCACCGGCCAGCAGACCGTCGAATTCGATCTCAGCGCCGTCGAACACGCCAAGACCGTCGTGGTCTGGGGCATGAACTGGATCGCCACCAAGATGCCCGACGCGCATTGGCTGACCGAGGCGCGCATGAAGGGCACCCGCGTGGTGGTCATTGCCTGCGAGTATTCGGCCACGGCCAGCAAGGGCGACGACGTCGTGGTGGTTCGGCCCGGCACGACGCCGGCCTTGGCGTTGGGTTTCGCGCATGTACTGCTGAAAGAGAATCTGTTCGACAAGGAGTATGTAAAACGGTGGACCGATCTGCCGCTCTTGGTCCGCATGGACAACCTGAAATACCTTCGCGCCAAGGATGTGTTCGGATCCGATTTGGCCGCGTTGGGCAACGCGACCCAGGTGTTGGCCGACGGCGAGGCGCCGTCACCGCCCGGCGCGCAGAAAGAAACGCAGATTCCGGGAAAGATGCGGGCGGATTGGGGCGATTTCGTGTACTGGGATCAGGCCGCGGGCGCGCCCAAGCCGATCACGCGCGATCAGGTCGGCGCATTGTCCGCGGTGGCCGATCCGCTTCTCGAAGGGAGGCTGGACGTTACGCTGGCCGACGGGTCCACCGTGACGTGCCGTCCGGTATTCGACCTCGTGAAGGGGTATGCCGCCCATTTCGATCCCAAGACCGTCGAGGAATTGACGTGGGCGCCTGCCGCGACCGTCGAGGCGCTGGCGCGGCATTTCGCACAGGCGCCGGGCACGACGTTGTTTGCGATAGGCATGGGTCCCAACCAGTTTTTCAACAACGACAACAAGGATCGCGCCATTTTCCTGCTGGCCGCGCTGACGGGCAATGTGGGCCGTATCGGCGGAAACGTCGGCTCCTATGCGGGCAACTACCGGACGGCGCTTTTCAACGGATCCGGGCAATACATCGCCGAGGATCCGTTCGACATCGAACTGGATCCCGCCAAAAAGGCCCGGCCCAAGCAGTATTGGCGGGCCGAATCCGCCCATTATTACAATCACGAGGATCATCCCCTCCGGGTCGGCAACCGGCTGCTGACGGGCTCCACGCACATGCCCACGCCCACCAAGGCCATGTGGTTTGCGAACGCCAACTCGATCCTCGGCAACGTCAAGTGGCACTACAACACGGTCGTCAATGTGCTGCCGCGCATCGAAATGATCGCCGTCAACGAATGGTGGTGGTCGCCTTCCTGCGAATGGGCCGACGTGGTCTTCGGCGTGGACTCGTGGGCGGAACTCAAGTATCCCGACATGACCGCATCGGTTACCAATCCGTTCCTGCAGGTCTTTCCCCGCACGCCGCTTTCGCGGATATTCAACACACTGGGCGACATCGAAGTGCTGGCGCTCGTGGCGGGCAAATTGGCAGATCTGACCGGTGACACGCGCTTCAAGGACATGTTCAAGTTCGTAACGGAGAATCGCGTCGAAGTGTACTTGCAGCGGATCCTCGATAATTCGACCAATACGAAGGGGTTCAAGATCGAAGAACTTGAAGCGAAGGCGCGTGAAGGGATCCCCGCGATTCTGAACAGCCGCACCTCGCCGAAAGTCGTGGGGTACGATCAAATCGAGGATTCGAAGCCGTGGTATACCATGAGCGGACGCCTCGAACTCTACCGCGAGGAAGACGAATTCATCGAGGCCGGTGAAAATCTGCCCGTACATCGCGAACCGGTGGATTCGACATTCTATGAACCCAACGTCATCGTCGCGCCCAAACACGAAGTGATCCGGCCCGCAGGACCTGAGATTTACGGCGTGGAGCGGACGGACCTCTCGTGCGAGACGCGCTGCGGACGCAATGTGGTCCTGACGTGGGAGGAAACCCGCGCCACCGCCCATCCTCGCGCCGCCGAGGGCTACCGGTTCATCTTCCACACCCCGAAATACCGGCATGGCGCCCATACGACGCCGATTGACACGGACATGGTCGCCATCCTGTTCGGACCTTTCGGCGACATCTATCGCCGAGACAAGCGAAAGCCCTTCGTGACGGAAGGCTATGTGGACATCAACCCCGACGATGCGCGCGAACTGGGCATCGAGGACGGCGATTACGTCTGGGTGGATGGCGATCCGGAAGATCGCCCGTTTCGCGGGTGGCAGAACAATGCGCGTGATTACGAGTTTTCCCGCCTGATCTGCCGTGCGCGGTACTATCCCGGCACGCCGCGGGGCGTCACACGCATGTGGTTCAACATGTATGGCGCGACGCCCGGATCCGTCGAGGGCATCAAGACGCGCCCGGACGGCCTCGCGAAGAACCCGCGCACGAACTACCAGGCGATGTTCCGCTCCGGCTCGCACCAGTCGGCCACGCGCGGCTGGCTCAAGCCTACTTGGATGACGGATTCGCTCGTGCGCAAGGAAATGTTCGGCCAGACCATCGGAAAAGGCTTCCTGCCTGATGTGCATTGTCCCACCGGAGCGCCGCGCGAGGCTATCGTCAAATTCACCAAGGCGGAACCGGGCGGCATGGAGGGCGAAACGCTCTGGAGGCCGGCGGCCTTGGGATTCAGGCCGCGCTATGAAACGGAGTCCATGAAGGCGTATTTGGCCGGCGGATTCATCCGCGCCGGCTCCGACGACGGAAAGAAGGAGTTGTAATCATGGCGCGCGTGTTCAACTGGCAACTGAATCGGGAAATGGACTACTGGTACCCGGAGAATCGTCCGAAAAAACAATTCGCCGCCGTATTCGACATCAATAAATGCATCGCATGCCAGACCTGCACCCTGGCCTGCAAGACTACCTGGACCTCCGGTCGAGGCCAAGAGTACATGCTCTGGAACAATGTCGAGTCGAAACCCTACGGGTTCTATCCGTTGGGCTGGGACGTGAAATTGCTCGAAATGCTCGGAGAGCAACCCTGGAAGGGCGGCGTCTATGCGGGCCGCACGATCTTCGAAAATGCGCCCGCGGGCGAACGGGTCCTGGGCTGGCGTCCCGACGATCTCGACTACGCCTATGCCAACGTCGGCGAGGACGACTGCACGGGCGCCGTGGATCGTGGCGCCGGTCTTCAATTACCGCACATGAACTGGTTTTTCTACCTGCCCCGGATTTGCAATCACTGCACCTATCCGGCATGCCTGGCGTCATGTCCGCGTGCTTCGATCTACAAACGGCAGGAGGACGGCATCGTGTTGCTCGATCAGAAGCGGTGCCGGGGCTATCGCGAATGCGTCCGCGCATGTCCATACAAAAAAACCTTCTTCAATGCCTTGGGCGGAACCTCCGAAAAGTGCATCGCCTGTTTCCCAAAGATTGAAGGCGGCCTCCAGCCGCAATGTTTCGAGAACTGTATCGGCAAGATACGCATGGCGGGTTTTCTCTCGAAACCCGAAGAGGCCAAACCGGACAATCCGATTGACTATCTGGTCCACATTCGGAAGGTGGCGCTGCCGCTCCTGCCGCAATTGGGCCTCGAACCGAACGTCTACTACATTCCGCCCATCCACGCGCCCCGTGGATTCTTGGAGCAACTTTTCGGACCGGGCGCGCCCGCCGCGGTGGAAGCCTATCGCGGCATGGCTTCGGGCGACATGGATTTGGCGAGTCTACTGGTTCTTTTCGGATCGACACGCAACCTGGTGGCCCGATGGCGCCGTGACGGGGAAACCGTCGGCGGATGGGATCCGGCCGGCGCGGAAATCGTGCGCGTGCCATTGACGGAAGCAGTACACGTTCGCGAAGCGTTTGACGCCAAGTACGGCGTCATCCGCACGAACATTCCTTGAGGAGATTGTTTTAATGCGGTATTTTTCCGTTCTTCGGACCCTTTGGAGATCCAGCGCATGGGCCGTTTTGACGGTGGTAAGCGCTGCCGGTTGCGGCGCGAAGCAGCCGCCCGCTCCAGCCATACCCACGCAGGTGACCGCCGTGAACACGGATCGGATTCCCGGCGATCCCCAAGATCCCCAATGGGACGCCGTGGCGGCATTTCCGGCGGCGCTCATCCCGCAGGATGTGGTCGAACCGGGTTTGACGAAACCTTCCGTGCCAGAAGTTCGCGTCAAGGCTCTGACGGACGGGCGCCAAGTGGCTTTTCGGCTGGAATGGGATGACGCCACACCCAACGATTTGCCGCAGTCGGCCCATTTCAGCGATGCCTGCGCGGTGCAAATGCCGGCCGGCACGGGTGCGGATGCGCCGTCCGCCCAAATGGGCGAACCGGGCAAGCCCGTGGCCATCACCTTCTGGCGCGCATTCTGGCAGGCCGTCGCTGACGGACGCCTCGGTTCGCTCAAGGACTTGTATCCCAACGCGACGCCGGACCATTACCCATTCGAGGCGCCTGTCCTGGAAAAAGATCCCGCCGTGAAGGCCGCCGCCGCCGCCCGTTACGCCCCGTCCCATGCCGAAGGCAGCCAGATGGATGCCCCGCCCAACGCGCCGGTGCAGGACTTGATCGCCGAAGGACCGGGAAGCCTGACGCCTGTTGACCCGGCCGAGGTACAGTCCACGGGGCGCGGTCAACGTACCGCAAAGGGTTGGACCGTGGTGATTGTGCGTCCGCTGCCCGTTCCCGTGCTCGGACCCGCACTATCGCAAGTGGCGTTCGCGATCTGGGACGGCGGCAAGGATGAAGTCGGTTCGCGTAAGATGCGCACGGATTGGGCGCCCTTGGCGTTCACGGGTAAAAAGCCATGATGGAAGCGCCGGAGAGTGAAGTTTCAATCGAAAACCTGTTTCGCGATGCCGCGCGCTGGCGGCTGCTCGGCCTGTTATTCGAACCGCCGGAAGGCACTTGGCGCGAACAGGTCGAAAACATCGCCCGCGAAATCGGCGATCCGGATTATCAGGCTGTGGCGGCGTTGGCCATCGAAGAAGCATCGCCCGGGCTGTACCACGGCACGTTGGGTCCCGGCGGTCCGGCCAGCCCCCGCGCCGTGACGTACGATCGGGCCATTCAACCCGGCCAGCGGCTCGCGGAACTGGCCGCACAATATCAGGCGTTCGGTTATTTGCCGGCACTTTGCGAAGCGCCGGATCATGTCGCGATCGAAACGGGTTTCGTGGCCTATCTGCGCCTAAAGGAAGCGTATGCCGTTGCGCGGGGCGATATCGAGCATGCCGAAATCACACGGGATGCGGCCCGACAATTCATCACGGTTCAATTGGCGCCAATCATTCAACCCTTGGCCGAGCGGCTCTCGGAAGGCGCGATCCCGTATCTCGCGCAAGCGGCGACGCTGCTGCTTGAAAGCGTGGAAAACGCTGGCACGGAACACGCCACGAACGACTGCGCGCCGGCCGCGTGCCGCGTCGAGGCCGGGCTGGGAATGGCCGGGAGTTGATTCGATGCGGATGCACTTCCTGCTGCATGTTCCCTTTGAAGGGCCCGGCGCCATCGAGCCGTGGGCCGTCCGAAAAGGCTTCGCCGTCACGAAAACGCGTTTCTGGCTGAACGAACCCCTGCCGGATCCCCGCGAGATTGACTGGCTGGCGATCATGGGCGGCCCCATGAGCGTCCACGACGAACAGGACTATCCCTGGCTGGCGCAGGAGAAGGCGTTTATCCGCGAGGCGATCCGACTCGGCCGCACTGTCCTTGGGATATGCCTCGGCGCGCAATTGATTGCCGTTTCCCTCGGCGGGAAGGTACGTACGAACATACACAAGGAGATCGGCTGGTATCCGGTCACGCTGACGGATTCCGGACGGACATCAGCGCCGTTCAACGCGCTGCCCGCGACTTTTCCGGCATTTCACTGGCACGGCGAGACCTTCGACATTCCCCCCGGAGCCATCCATACCGCGGCCTCGGAAGCATGCGCCCATCAGGCTTTTTCATATGGCCGACATGTGGCGGGTCTCCAATTCCATCTCGAATACACCGCAGACGGCATTGAGGCCATGCTTGAGAACTGCGGACACGAAATCCAACCCGCGCCCTTTATCCAGTCCAGAGAGGCGATCCGCGCGGGCTCCGCCGCGGTCGCGGAGATGGGCGGCCATCTGGAGGCGCTGCTGGATGCGCTTGAACGCGCATCGGCAGAGGAGGAGGCTGAATGACCGGCGGCGTTTTTCGCGATCTCGCGGTGCGGCTTTCCGTCACGGAACAATGCCAGCTTCGATGCCGGTATTGTCTACCGCAAGGCGGCTGCATGCCGCCATGTTCCGGCCCGGCGCTTGACGCCGAAGCGATCCGGTTGCTGTTGCATGCGCTTCACGACGAATTCGGCATTCGTAAACTGCGCTTTACCGGCGGAGAGCCGCTGCTTCGCCGCGACATCGTGTCCATGATACGGTCCGCCGCCGATCTCGGCATACCCGACATCGCCCTGACGACAAATGCCCAGTTGCTGGCCGGAAAGGCGATCGCCCTTCGGCAGGCCGGTCTTCATCGTGTGAACATCAGCTTGGATTCGCTGCGTCCCGGGGTGTTTGCCGGGATCACGCACGGCGGCCGGCTGGAAGCAACGCTGCGGGGCATTCGGGCCGCCATGGACGCGGATCTTCGTCCCATCAAGTTGAACATGGTCGTCATGCGCGGCATCAACGACGGGGAAGTGAGCGATATCCTGCGGTTCGGATTGGAAACCGGTTGCCATGTCCGCTTTCTCGAACTGATGCCCATCGGCGTGGCGCGAACGGAATTTCATGAACGATTCGTCTCTTCGGACGAGGTTCGGGAACGGCTCGGGGATTGTTGTTTGTGGCAGCCCATGATTGACGCGCAAGATTCGAGCAGTCGAAACTGGAAAGTGTCCGATGCAAGCGGCCGCGCCACCGTTTGCGGATTCATTTCGCCGGCCAGCCACCCATTTTGCGGCGGCTGCCGCCGCGTGCGAATCACGGCGGGCGGCGAACTGATTGGATGCCTTGCCCGTGGGCGCCGTCTTCCGCTTGCGGCGGCGCTGTCGGCTGCGGCCCGTGGAGACCATTCGTTGCTGGCCCGGAGTATCGGCAGGGCGTTTGCCATGAAACAGGGTGCAATGTTTCAAACCGGCGCCGATTGTATGGCGAACGTCGGAGGATAAGGCGTGTCTGGATGCGCGAAAACAATGGACGTGAAATCCCGAAGCCAAAGAAGCGGTATTTCCTTCGGATTGCGGGAATGGTCGGGCGCATTTGGCGATATCGGAACGGATCTTCCGCTTCTTGCGGGCATGTTGATGGTTTCCGGCATGCCGCCCGTGCGGGTATTGATCGTCTTCGGCGTATTGCAGATGGCATCGGGCTGGATCTACCGGATACCGATGGCGATCCAGCCCCTGAAAGCGGTGGCCGTGCTAGTGATCGCCCAAGGCATTTCGTACAATATCATCGTGGGTTCGGGCTTGGCGATCGGCCTCGCCATGTTGGTGCTGACGCTTTCCGGAGGGTTGCAGGCGCTCGCGCGGTTGATCCCGGGATCCGTGGTGCGCGGCATCCAGTTCGGTTTGGGCCTCAAACTGTGCCTGCTGGCGTTGCAACAATACGTGGGCGGCCAGGGTTGGGAGGGCTGGCTGCTGGCTTTGGCCGCCGCCGCGCTCATGCTTTCCTTGGCCGGCCAAACCCGTGTGCCCGTGGGCGTGCTCTTGATCGTTTTAGGCGCCGGTGCGGTTCTTTGGGGAGGCGTGCCGTTTTCTACGAAGTGGACCGTATCCGGCATTGCCGACAGTTGGCGCATTCCTTTGCCAAGCGACGTCTGGACAGGATTCCTGCTGCTCGCCTTGCCACAGATACCGCTTTCACTGGGCAATTCGATCCTTGCCACCCAACAACTCGCGGAGGATTGGTTTCCCGAACGCGGGATTACGGTCCGCAAGATTGGAATGGGCTATTCGCTGTTCAATATCGTCGCGGCGCTTGTCGGCGGCGTTCCGGTGTGCCACGGTTCGGGCGGCTTGGCGGGCCACTACGCGCTTGGCGGCCGGACAGGCGGCTCGGTCATCCTGTACGGCGCCTTCTATCTGGGCCTTGGTCTTGCCATTTCATTGGGGGCGCACAATGTGCTCGCGTTTTTCCCGCTGCCGATTCTGGGGGTTATCCTGGCGCGCGAGGGCTTTGTCCTGATGGCCCGCCTGAAAACGCTGGCCGACGACCCCCTCGGCTGGAAGGTGGCCGTGCTGGTGGGTATACTGGCCGCCGCCGTGCCCAATGGATTCGTGATTGGAACGATTGCGGGCACGGTGTTGACGGCGGCCGCCCGGCGTATGACCGCCGTGTCCACGGTGGTATCGGTTGCCGGAACGCAGAGTGAATGAACATGAAGATCGTTGGCGCCGATTGTGTGCTGTCCGGCCGATTTCAATGGAGGTCGCGCTATGGATGAAAACGTCTTGGCGCGCTTGCCGGTGCTGCTGATCACGGGATACAGCGGTTCGGGGAAAACGACGGTCATCGAACAACTGATTCCGCGTTTGATCGCCGACGGGTTGACGGTCGCCGTGATCAAACACGACACCCATGGCCTGCACGTGGATCGTCCCGGAAAGGACAGCGACCGGTTTTTCCAGGCGGGCGCGACGGTCATCGCGCACGGACCCAACGAGGCCTTTCTTCGTGTGCCGCCGGAACGCGCATGGGACCTCGAAGCCGCCGCGATCCATCTGCTCAAGTCGCACGATCTGGTGTTGGTGGAAGGGCACAAAAAGACCCCGATTCAGGCGAAGATTTGGCTGCGGGGCGAAGCGGACGATCCGCCGCCGCCGGAAGCAAGCGACGCCATCATGGATCTGAAGCGCGCCGATCCGCGCCTGGAACGCATTTATGCCTTTATCCATTCCTGGATGGAAAAACAATGGCTCGGCGCTCCCGTGCATGCGGGCATTCTTATCGGCGGCCAATCATCCCGCATGGGCCGGCCCAAGCATCTGATCGAACAGGGCGGCGCAACCTGGATGGAGCGCATCGCCGCATCCCTCGCCGGACATGCGGATTCCGTTGTTGTCTTGGGGAAAGGCGAATTGCCCCCGGCCCTGCACGGGTTGCCGCGCCTGGCGGATGCGGCCGGGAGTTCCGGTCCGATAGCGGGCATGCGCGCGGCCATGCGCTGGGATCCGCTGGCTTCCTGGTTGTTCGTGGCCTGCGACATGCCTTTAGTCAATGCAGAGGCCGTCGCATGGCTACTGGGACATCGCGCCCCCGGACGCTGGGCTGTCATGCCCCGGAGCGGCCCCGGTCGGGTCGAACCGCTGTTTGCCCTGTACGATTTTCGCGCGGCCTCCTTCATCGAGAAAGTTGACGGCCCCCGATCCCTGGTTGATTTTCCGCACGTTTACACGGCCGATATCCCCGACAGATTGCGGGACATCTGGAAAAATTTCAACAGCGACGGGGATCTGCGCGCGATTGAAGCCCAAGACTAAGGCTATTGCGGTTGGTTCGCGCCAAACATTTGATGACTGCGCATCCGGTTTTGTAAGATTCCCTCCCCAAAGGAATTCTTCCCAAAGGCCGATTCGATGAGCAGATTGTCTACAATAGCGTTGTTGGTGTGTTCAAATTTCTTTATGACCTATGCGTGGTATGGTCATTTGAAGGATTTCCGGCACAAGACTTTGCCTATGGTCATCGCGCTGAGTTGGGGCGTGGCTTTTTTCGAGTATTGCCTGCAAGTGCCCGCGAACCGCATCGGGTTTCAGTTTTTTTCGCTGGCGCAGCTCAAGGTGCTGCAGGAAATCATCACGATGGGCGTATTTGCCGTTTTCTCCGTGGCGTATATGCGCGAGGAACTCAAGTGGGATTTTGTCTGGGCGGGACTCTGTCTTGTGGGCGCGGCCTATTTCATGTTCCGGCAGATGGGGGCGGCGCACTGAGCCGTAGCGCGCGCATGGCGTTTTCCCTGATATGTCCCGCCAGGGTTTCCGGCGGGATGCCCTTGATTTGCGCGACGGCTTCGCCGGTGTAACGCACATGCAAGGGTTCGCATCGCTTGCCGCGTAGCGGCTGCGGCGCCAGATAGGGGCTGTCGGTTTCGATCAGCAGGCGTTCGACCGGAACGACGGCCGCCGCCTCGCGCAACGGCTGCGCTTTTGGATAGGTCACGTTTCCCGCGAAGGAAACATACAATCCCCAATCCAGGCAGCGTCCGGCAAATGCGGCGTCGCCGCCGAAACAGTGCATGACACCGCACGGTTTCGGGGATGCGGACTCCATGATGACCGCGAGATCGTCTTCCGCCTCGCGACAGTGAATGACGACAGGCAGGCCGAGCCGGGCGGCCATGTCCAGTTGTGCGGCGAATGCGCGGCGCTGGTCCGCGCGCGGCGAGAAATCGTAGTGATAATCGAGTCCGATTTCACCGATCGCGCAGACTCCTTCGCGCCGCGCCATGGTTTCGATGGCGGCCAGCGCGGCCGCATCGGCGTGTTTCGCTTCATGCGGATGAATGCCGGCGGTGGCGTAAACGCCCGCGCGAACCAGTCCGCAGCCCCGTTCGCTCGAAGCGACGCTGTCGCCGATGACCACAATCCAATCCAGTTCCGCCAGCGAGCGTTCCAATACGGCGTCGCGATCGGCGTCGAACGCTTCATGCTGCAAATGGCAGTGCGTATCCACCCACCGGTATTTGGTCATGGCATTATCCGCCGGGCATTCATGCGCCACTGGCCAAGGGAGGCTTGTCCGGGACGGAAGACGTTTTGACACGCATCCATTTCTCAAGCCCCACAACGCAGTAGACGACGAATCCCGTCGCAATGACGACGGCCCATTCTGCAACACCGATGGCTTCGCTGCCAAAAAGCCGGTTCATAAAGGGAAGGTGGGTAAACATGACTTGCAGGATGGTCATGATCGAAACGCCAACCAGTATCCATGGATTGGAAAACACGCCCAGCCGAAACATCGAGTAACGCAACGAGCGGCAATTGAAAAGATAAAAGAGTTCGCCAAAAACGAACACATTGACCGCGACGGTCCGGGCTTTGGCCTCGGATTCGCCCTGGAACATCTCCCATTCGAACATACCGAATGCCCCAGCCAACAACAAGAAGCCGACGAGCATGATGCGGACCAGCAGTGTTTTGGTTAGAATCGGGCTGCCGGGATCCCGGGGAGGCTGGGCCATGATGCCGGGTTCCTTGGGTTCAAAAGCGAGCATCAAGCCCAGCAAAACGGCGGTGGTCATGTTGATCCACAGGATCTGAACGGGAAGGATTGGCAAGGTCTGGCCTGCGATGATCGCCGCGAGAATGACCAACCCTTCGCCGAGGTTGGTGGGAAGGGTCCATGTAATGAACTTCACCAGATTTTCATAAACGCCCCGGCCTTCCTCGACCGCCGCCTCGATCGAGGAGAAGTTATCGTCCGTCAGGACCATGTCGGCGGCTTCCTTGGCGACTTCCGTGCCCGTGATGCCCATGGCCACCCCGATATCGGCCTGCCGCAACGCCGGCGCGTCGTTCACCCCGTCGCCTGTCATGGCGACTACATGTCCCCTGGATTGAAGCGCCTGCACCAGCCGGAGTTTCTGTTCAGGCGCCACGCGGGCGAACACGGAATTTTCATGCGCGCCCGCGGCCAGTTCCGCATCGGAAAGCGCGGCCAGTTCCTTGCCCGTCAACGCGGAGGGCGGCGTCCCGGTTTCGCCGCTGCGTCCCAATCCGATTTCGCGGGCGATGGCGACTGCGGTGCCGGCGTGATCGCCCGTAATCATCTTCACTTCGATGCCCGCGCGCCGGCATGCGCGAACGGAGGCGACGGCTTCGGGACGCGGCGGATCAATCATGGCTTGAAGCCCAAGGAACGTCAAGTTCCCGCGGACGGTCTCATGACGGATGTCATTCGTTCCGGGCGCCATGTCGAGCCGCGCAAATGCCAGCACCCGCAGGCCGCGCGAGGCCATGGCGTTCACCTGCGCATGGATTGCCGCCGGATCCAACGCGACGGATTGGCCCGATGCATTCATCGCCGTTGTGCAACGCGAAAGGATGCTTTCGACCGAACCTTTCATGTAAACGATTCGGTTTTTTCCCTCGTCCGCATGGTGGAGTGTGGCCATGTACTGATATTCGGATTCGAATGGAATGGCGTCAACGCGGGGAAATCGGCGTTGCAGCGTTTGCGGATCAATCCCCGCCTTGCGCGCCGCCGTAATCAGGGCGGCTTCGGTGGGATCGCCCTCGATGCGCCAGCCGTCGCCGGTCTTGTTCACGCGGGAATCGTTGCAAAGCGATCCCGCGTGGAGGCACTCCATCAACGCCGTGTTTGTTTCGGCATCCACATGATCGGCGTTTTCCGTGGAAAGCGTTCCTTCCGGCGCATAGCCCACACCCGACACAAAATAGGTCGTGTTGCCGGCGTAAATCTGCTGGACGGTCATTTCGTTCTGGGTGAGGGTGCCGGTTTTGTCCGAACAGATGACCGTCGTGCTGCCCAGTGTTTCGACCGCGGGCAATTTGCGGATGATGGCGTTTCGCCGGGCCATCTTGGACACGCCGATGGCCAGGGTAATAGTCATGGCGGCGGGCAATCCCTCCGGAATGGCCCCGACGGCAAGCGCCACGGCGGCCATGAACATGTCGAGCCATGCCTCGCCGCGCAGCATGCCCACCGCGAAGGTCGCGGCGGCCATGGCCAATATCACGTACAGCAACACATGGCTGAAATGCGCGATGCGCTTGGTCAGGGGGGTGGCGAGGACATCGGCGGACGCGATCAACTCGTTGATCCGGCCGATTTCCGTATGATCCCCGATGGCGACAACCACGCCCCGGCCGGTTCCGTATGTGACCAGGGTTGACGAATAGGCCATGTTGTTGCGATCGGCGAGCACGGTGTCGGGTTCGAGTTCGCGTGTGTGTTTTTCGACCGGGACCGATTCGCCGGTAAGCGCCGATTCGTCAACCTGCAATTCCCGCGAGTGCAACAACCGCAGATCGGCGGGCACCTTGTCGCCGGATTGCAGCACGACCACGTCGCCCAGAGTCAATTCCGCGGCGGGAATCGTCTTTTTTTCTCCTCCGCGAATCACCGTCGCATCGCTTGTCATCGCATGGGCCAGCGCCTGAATGGCCTTGACGGCTTTCGACTCCTGGACGAATCCAATGATTGCGTTGACCAGGACGACGCCGAAAATGACGCCCGAATCAATCCACTCCTGTAATCCCGCGGTAATCAGGGCAGCCGCCAGCAGGATGTAGACCAATGGCTGGTTGAATTGCAGCAAAAAACGGACAAGGGCGCTTTGGCCTTTTGAAGGAGTAAGCGCATTGCGTCCATGGCGTTCCTGCCGCCGGGCCGCCTCGGCCGCATCGAGTCCGTGCTCGGCATCGGTTTCCAGTAATTCGAGTACGTTGGCGGCCGCCAAATGGTGCCATAATTTGACCGTGTCTGTATTCATTATTGGATTTGCCCTCGTTTTTGGCTATTCTGGCTCCGATCGCCAATTGTTATTCTATCGGAAAAAGCCCCTCTTATGAAAGTGTTTTCCGGAAACGCATCGCGCAAATCGTGAGAAGGACGACACCCATGCCGACCAGGATAAGCGCGGGTTGCCAGAGTTCGGCGAAGCCTGCGCCGCGAATGATGATCCCGCGCAGGATGCGGATGTAATACGTCAGGGGTATGCCTTGTGCAAGGACGTAAATCGGCGTGGGCATCGTTTCCTGCGGAAAGATGAAACCCGACAGGAGCACCGACGGAAGAATGATTAGAAAAGCGACTTGGACGGCCTGAATTTGTGTTGTTGAAAGGATCGAAACAAGAAGTCCGAAGCCCAGCGCCGTGAACAAGAACGGCGCCGAGAACAACGCCAGCAACCCAAGGCTTCCTTGAATGGGCACGCCGAACAGGAACCGCATAAGCCCAAGGACAAGCGCCGTTTCGAATCCGCCTATGACAAAAAACGGGATAAGTTTGCCCAGCATAAGGCCGAATCGCGAAACCGGCGTCACCATGAGTTGTTCGAGCGTGCCGTTTTCCTTTTCGCGCACGATGGCGAACGCGGTGAGGATCATGGTGACCAGTTGCATGACAAGGCCGGCAAGCCCCGGCACCATGAAATTGGCCGTTTTCATGTCGGGATTGAATAGTACGCGCGTGCGCGCTTCAATCGGGACTTGGTCCATGCCCACTGTCCGGCCCGCGATGGCCAGCGAACGTCGCAAGGCGATTGCGTTGCTCACATTGAGCGCCTGCATGGCGACATTGGAATTGCTGCCGTCCACGAGGACTTGCACGGCCACGCTTTCGCCCGCAAGGAGTTTGTCGGTATAGTCCGGCGGAATTTTGATGCCGACTTGGGCCCGGCCCGCCACGATGGACTCGAACAACGCCGCGTCGGATTGCGGCGTTTCCGTGACGTCGAAAGTGCCCGTGTTGGTAAACGCGTCCACGAGTTCTCGGCTTTGCTGGCGGCCGTCGAGATTGTAGACCGCCGTGGCAATGTGCTTGATGTCGAGATCGATCGCGTAGCCGAACACGGTCAGTTGAATGCTCGGAACAAGCAGCATCAGCACCAGCGTCTTCGGATCCCGGAAGACGTGGATGGTTTCCTTGTAGACGATGCTGGTCAGTCCTTTAAACAAGACATCAGGCTCCAATCAATAAGAGATCCGTCGGATCCGTCTGATCGGTCAAATCTGTCGGATCCGTTGGTTCGAGCGCCCGCAATGCTATTGGCCATTTCTTTCCAGATCCCTGCTTCGGGTCAAGGTAACGAACACGTCTTCGAGCGTCGGCTTGATCGGGCGCACCTCGACGCCCTCGAATCCGCCGCCGGCCAAGTCGTGTGCAATGCGATCTTCCGCGCCCATCGAAGCCAGCACATGCAGCACGTCGCCGAAAATGGTGGCATCCTGGACGTACTCGAAAGTGTTCAGCATACGCATCGCATACGGCGCGCGGGGGCATCGTATTTCGAGACGCTGCATTCCGGCGGGGGTAACATCCGGCAGTTGCTTGAGGTCGCCCGGCGTGCCGCACACGATCAATTTCGAGAAGTAAATATAGCCGATATGGCTGCACCGTTCGGCTTCGTCCATGTAGTGGGTCGTCACAAAAAACGTGAAGCCCTGTCCGGCCAGATCGAACAGGAGGTTCCACAAATCCCTCCGGGCCACCGGATCGATGCCGGCGGTCGGTTCGTCAAGAAACATCATACGCGGACGATGCACCAGCGCGCAGGCAAGCGCCAAGCGCTGCTTCCAGCCACCCGACAATTCCGAGGCGAGCCGTTTGCGGTAATCGCCGATGCCGACGATTCCGATGACGTCCTCGATGCGGTTCCTTCGTTCATGCCGCGGAATGCCATAGACCCGCGCATAGAACGTGAGGTTTTCCATGACGGTCAGATCGGTGTAGAGGCTGAATTTCTGGGACATGTAACCGATTTCGTGCTTGACCGCCTCGCTGTCGCGCACGGTGTCGCAGCCCATGACGGTGGCGCTGCCCGCCGACGGCCGCAACAAACCGCACAGCATCCGGATCAGCGTGGTCTTGCCGGATCCATTGGGACCGAGAAAACCGAAAATCTCACCTTCCTCGATATTGAGATCCACGTGGTCAACCGCCGTGAACGATCCGAAGCGGCGGGTCAGCCCGGTGGTTGTGATCGCGGGCGTCATGTCGCGCTACTCCGCGGCATGCGCCGGCAGATGGGCCGTCACGGTCATTCCTGCGCGCAGTTTGCCGCCGGCGGAATCGAGTTTCACCTTGACGCCGAAGACCTGTTGGGCGCGTTCCTCCTTGGTCTGAAGGTTGCGCGGGGTGAACTCGCCCTGGCTGGCGATTTGGGCGATCGTGCCCTCGAACCTCTCGTCGCCGTGGGCATCCGCGGTCAGCACGACTTTTTCGCCGATGCGCAATTTCCCGAGCGTAAACGCCGAGACGTAGATGTAGACTTCAAGATCTTCGGGATCGACCAGCGACGCTACCGCGCCCGGCTTGACGATATCGCCGGGGTGAATGTCAAGCGATTCGACCACGGCATCCCGGGGCGATACGACTACCATTTCTTTCGCGGCGATTGTCGCGCGCTGCACATCGGCTGCAGCAGCATCGCGCACCGCGCGCGCCGCGTCAATGTCTTCCTTGCGCGCGCCGTTCTTGATGAGGTCGCAAGCGGCTGCCGCCTGCTCGTAGGCGGCTTTCGCCATGGCGATTTCTTCCGATCGCGCACCCTCGACGGCGATATCGAGCCGTTCCGTGGCGGTGCGCAACTGGGCCTCGGCTGCTTCGAGCGCATGGGCGGCCCGATCGTAAAGCTGTTCGGACGCGGCGGATCCTTCCCGCAGTTTCTTTACGCGTTCAAATTCCGTTTGGGCTTCATCACGGGCGGCGCGCGCGGCGTCCACCGCCGCCGAGGCTGCACGCACTTCCTGCCGGCGCGATCCTTTCTGCGCCATCTGATACTGAGCTTCGGCCCGTGCGGCCGCTGCCTCGGCCTGTCGGATTTCCTCGGGGCGGGCGCCGTTTTCCAACTTGGCCAGCGTCGCTTCCGCCTGCGCGAGGCGCGCCCGCGCCGCGGCGATGGCGGCTTCGGCCTCATCGGTTTCGAGTTTTACGAGGATGTCGCCCTGCTTGACGCGCGCCCCTTCTTCTACCAGCACCTCGCTTACGCGCCCGCCCACGCGCGAGCCCACGGCGACATTGACGGCTTCAATCTGCCCGGTCACCTCGACCATGCCGTTATTGCCGCCATTGCAACCGGCAAGGGCCAAGGCAACGAGCAACCATCCGGTTAGTTTTCCAAGGTCAGCCACCGCGGCTTCCTCCAAATGTGCGCATCCGGCGGAAATCATACACGACCGGCGGACCTTTGCGCGACAAGACGTCCGACACTTTCTTGACGAGGCGGCGTCATTTGCTGTACGAATGGGAAGGCAGGCCTGCTTGGAGACGGCACAGGTTGGTTGAAAACGGTTGAAGAAATGAATGGCGGGCCGGAAGCGGTTTCGGTTGCGATGCCGTTGATGGCGGCGGATGCCGGCGATACGCAATCGTTGAATTTTCATAACCTCCAAGCAGGCGAGGGTATGCGAGATGAAATGCCGGGTTGCGTTGTTGTGGTGGATGTGCATCGTTGCGGCGGGTGTTCAGGCCGATACGGTTATTGTTCCGGACAAGGCGAACGAGGTTGTGTTCCCTGCGCAGCCGGCACAGTATGTGCGGTTCGTGATTCAGGCGGTGAACGACGGAAGCCAAGCCTGTATTGACGAGTTGGAGATTTATGGACCTGACGCCTCCGCGGACACCTCGCCGCATACCCCGCCTTTTCCTCCTCAAGAGGCGAATCTTGCGCTTGGCCCGGGCGCGGCCGCCTCGGCTTCATCGTGCATAACCGGGTATTCGATTCACGCGATTCATCATCTGAACGACGGCCAATACGGCAATGCGCGGAGTTGGATTGCAGGAGGGACAGGCGAGGAGTGGGCGCAGATCGCCCTGCCGGAACCAGCGGAGATAGCAAGGGTGGTGTTCTCGCGCGACCGGAACGGCGTGTTTCGCGACCGCGTTCCCGTGAAATTCGAGGTCCGGCTTTCACTCGACGGCCGCGAATGGACAACCGTCAGGCAGGTGTCTGCGCGCACGCAGGGCGATGCGCCTTCCGCTGTGGTTCCTTCCACGCCGGACGCGCCGGACCCGGCCGTTTTCATCCCCCGAAACGACCCGGTGCGCGCGTCGTTTCTCGGTGAGGAACACGCCTGGCTGAAAACCCATGGCCGCGCGGATCTCAGCCCCGCGCTTGTGCCCTACAACGGGCGCGTCGAGGAATACCCCCGGCATGCGGGCGACGATGTTCTGCCCTTGCCGGCGCTTTCGGATCTCTCGGACTGGCGTGTGGCGGCATCCCAGGGAACGGTCCGTGTCGCGTCTCCGTACGATTGGGATAACGGTCCCTTGGTCTGTTTCCGCGTATGGGCTTGCCGCATGGGCGCGGATTTTCTCTTCGCTGTTGAGGCGGACCGCTTGCTGGGCCGCCGTCTGGCCGTGATTTCGGACGGCGCCGGCAACGATTGCGGCGTGCTTGAATACGCGGACGGCCAACTCACGTTCAACACCTATCGAAAATCAGGCGACAAGATTGAGTTGGTGTCGAGCCGCATCGTCGAAGGAACCTTTGCCCGGAATCCGGCGCGATTCGAGTTCCGCCTGCCGCAATCCCTGTTTCCCGGTGCGGTCGAATTTGGGATCCGCGTCGGACTCGGCATGGGAGGAAAGCACGTCGGCGCGATGGGACGGCCGGTGACGTTCGCGTTTTCCCCCATGGCCATCGCGGAGACGGCCTCGCCGGATCGCGCGGCGTTCGCGATCCGTCTTGTCCTGCATGCCGCCGCCACGCTCGCCACAAACGTCCCCGGATTCGAATCCCTGGCTCTGGAATCCGGTCGCGCCGCCGACATTCCGGTGATCGGCGAACAGGGACCGATTGGGCCGCAATTCGACTTCAAGGCGCGCGACGAATCCGGGCATGAATTCGCCCTTCATCTGTTTCGGTACGATCCCGTTGAACGCACGTTGGCGTTGATGGAAGACATGATCGCCCGTTTCGCCGCCAAGGGAATCACCGTGGAAGCCGAACGCGCACGGTTGGCCTGCTTGAGGGCAAGGCAGAGGGGCGAAAAACTGGACGCCCGCGATCTGTTGGCCGAAGCGCGCATGGCAAAACGTAAATTGATGTTCCGCGATCCCGATCTCAAGTCCCTCGGCCGGATCCTTTTCGTCAAGCGCCACGCCTTTCGGCCCTCGCACAATTACAGCGATTACTTCGACGCGGCGTTCCGTCCCGGCGGCGGGATCTACCTCATGCACACGCCGTGGAAAGAAGGCGCCGGCCTTGTTCCCGAAGAAGCCGCGTTTACGCGGTTGTTCGATGCCGGCCGCGGAATCGCCCGCAATCCGGCGGCGAACTTCGATGCAACCATGGTGTATTTCGGATACCGGGACTCAGAGCAGGGCTACTATCACATCATGTCCGTGAAACCGGACGGATCGGACCTCAAACAAATCACGGATGGGCCATTCCACGATTTCTGGCCGTGCCCGTTGCCGAACGGCGATCTTGCGTTCATCTCGACGCGTTGCGCATGCCGCGTGTTCTGCTGGCGGCCGCAATCGTCGGTGTTGTTTCGCATGGACGCGGCCGGCGGCCACATCCGTCCGGTGTCGCTCGCGAATCTTACCGAATGGGCCCCGTCCGTCATGAACGACGGGCGCATCATCTGGACCCGGTGGGAATATGTGGACAAGGGCGCGGACTTCGGCCATACGCTCTGGGCCATCCGCCCGGACGGCCGCCATCCCGAACTCGTCTTCGGCAACGACATCATCCAGCCGAACGGCTACGCAAACGGGCGCGAAGTGCCCGGCACGAAGGAAATCGTCTGCACCCTGATATCCCATTTCGGCGATCTGAACGGCCCCATTGCGCTGCTCGACACAAGCAAGGGCCGATTCAATGAAAAGGCCATCGCGTGCCTTACCCCCGAAGTGCCATGGCCGGGCGCGCCGCCTTTGGAGGAATGTTTTCGCGAACCGTATCCGGTTTCGCGGGATTATTTCCTGGTATCGCACGCCCCGCGAAAACAATTCGGTATTTACCTCATCGATCGCCACGGCAACCGGGAATTGCTTTACATGGACCCCGAAACCCTGGACCCGGAAGGGCTCGACTGCATGTGCCCGACGCCGTTTCGCGCGGTTTCGGCCCCGCCTGCGTTGCAAGACGCGGAGGCCGCCGCGGAAGATGAACCGGGCGAGTTCACCCTCACGGATGTTTATGCGGGACTGGCGCCTGCCGTGCCGCGCGGAGCGGTGAAATACCTGCGCGTCGTCGAAGAGGTCCGGCACCGGCTCATGCCGCTTGAAAACGGCGAGTATCGCAAGGACCACGAAGCCTTCTTCAACTTTTACGCCTCGCCCGTGGACAAGGTCAGCGGCCCCGGCGGCTGGCCCGCGTATGTGGCCAAGACCTCGCTCGGGCTCGTGCCCGTTGACGAGGACGGCAGCGCCCGATTCAAGGCGCCGTCCGGACGTGTCTTCTATTTCGAGGTGCTCGACAAGGATTTCAACGAACTTCAGCGAATGCGCAGCGTCGTGCACTTGCAGCCGGGCGAAAAACGCAGTTGCATTGGATGCCACGAAAGCCGGCAGATGGCGCCGCCGGAGAAGGGACGTCCCACGGCGCAAATCGTCCGCGACATCGAACCGCCGTCATGGGGCGCCGTGCCTTTTTCCTTTGAAAAAGTCGTCCAGCCCGTGCTCGATGCCCATTGCGTGAAATGCCACGATGCCAAGCATCCGGATAAACTCGATTTCCGGGCGGAACTCGATGCCGACAAAATCCCCGCCTCTTACCGGACCCTGATATCGCGGGGCTTGGTTCATTTCGTTGATTGCGGCTGGAATTCCGGCGGATGCGAAAAACTCCCGCCGATGTCCTTCGGTTCACTGAAAAGCAAACTTTGGGAAACGTTGAACGCAGGCCACCACGACATCGCATTGACGCCGGATGAGATCCTGCGCATCAAGACGTGGATTGATCTTAATTGTCCCCTTTGGGATGACTACACTGATCGGGATTTGCGCCCGGCCACCGTGGCGATGGCCGGCCCGGCGGCTGCCCGGTAATATTGCCGTCCGCAGGGATTGCGAATTTCAGATGCCGCTTTCAAAACGCGCGAGGGCGCAGCCGGCGCTGCCGATAACGCCGGAATCGGCGCCAAGCCCCGCAGGAAGGATCTGTGCTCGGTTTGCGGGAACCTCGAACGTGAGTTCGCGGGCGGTTTTGCGGATCGGATCGAACAATACGTCGCCCGCCGCGATCATCCCTCCGCACAGTACGACCTTTTCGGGATTCAACAGATTGATCAGGCTCGAAATGCCGATGCCAAGCCAGACGCCCGTTTCGTTCATGACCCAGCGGCAAAACTCGTCCCCCTGTTCGATGCCGTCGGAAATCATCTTGCCGGTGATGGCCTTGAGATCGCCTTGGCACCAGTCCGTCAATACGGTCTTGCGGCCCGATTCAATGCCCTCGACGGCCGTGCGGACCATGCCGGTGACGCTGCCGTAGGCTTCCAGACAGCCCGTCGCGCCGCAGCCGCAGGCGCGGCCGCCGCGCATGACTTTCAGGTGCCCGATCTCGGCGGCTGTCCCGTCAATTCCCCGCAGCAGTTGGCCGAACACGACGATCCCGCCGCCAACGCCCGTGCCGAGCGTCAGCAGGCACATGTTCTCCGCGCCTTGACCCGCGCCGAGCCAGTATTCCCCGTAGCATGCGACATTCGCGTCGTTGTCCACGTAGACCGGGAATCCGAGCCGCTTTGTCATCTCGTCCGCCAGCGGCACGTTCTTCCAGCCGGGCAAATTCGGCGGACTGTACACGACGCCCGTCTGCCAGTTCATCGGTCCCGGCGCGCCAATCCCCGCCGCGATCACGTCGCCGCGCTTCGCGCCCGTCTGGGCAAGCACGGCCTCGACACTCTCGGCCATGCACGTCATGACGGCTTCCGGACCCTCCTCTGCCCGCGTTGGACGCGAATCCTTGCCGAGAACCTTTTTGTCGCGGGAAACAATGGCGGTCTTCACATTGGTCCCACCCAGATCCACGCCGATAATGAGTTCGCTCACAGCAACCCCTCCATGGTTACGTCACGGAACATAAACACCTAACGCGGCTCAGCCGCAATGCCTCAATCAAGGATATGATTTCTTTGTCCGCAACTTCTGTGTACCATGCACAGAAGTTGCGGACAAAGAAACTATTTGCGCTTCCTTCCTGGCCTTCATTTCACTTTCATGTGGAAGCCGGTTCAATCTTTTTCGTCCTTGCGGCGGCATCTTATCTTTTCAAACCGCGTCAATGCAATGAAGATAGGACGACGATGGCAAGGATGAAACGGATTGATTCGTTTTCGGTTTGCCCTTGTGGGGCGGTGCGGGATATAGTCTTCCCCGATATCGTGATAAAACACGGGAGCAATGCATGAGTGACAAGACCGGGGTCTTCGACTTTCTGGAAAACCGGATTCTGACGCATTATCAGGCCGCCCGCATGATACTTGACGGCGAAATGCCTCCCCCGCGCACCGCCATTGTCTATCCCACTTACGTGTGCAATCAGAATTGCCTGTGGTGCGAATACGCCGAGGACAACGCCCGGATCCATCACATGATGACCGGCGATCAGTTGCGCGGCCTGATTTGGGAACTGCGCGATTTGGGCGTGCGCGGCGTGGAATTTTGCGGCGGCGGCGAACCGACGCTGCATCCGGATCTCCCGGATCTAATCCGCGAGATGAAATCGCGCGGCATGAGTACGGGCCTTTTGACCAACGGGTCGCGAATCAAGGGGGATCTGGCGCTGGCGCTGGCGGATTGCGCCAGTTACGTCCGCGTGGGATTCGACAGCGCGCACCGGGAAACATTCGATCGCGTGAAACGCCCGCGATCGCCGGACGCCTCGTTCGACAGCGTGTGCGGGAATATGGCCGGCCTGATACGCCTGCGCAACGAACGCGGCGGGAAGGTCCTTGTCAGCATGAAAGTCATCCTCTGCGCGGACAACTTTCGCGAGGTCGAAGATTGTGTCGCGCTGGCGGAACGGTTGGGAGCCGATTCCATCCAATTCAAGGCGGCGCGTCTGACCGATCGCGAGTTGAACGCCGACCAGGCCGCCGAAGCCGCCCGACTGATCGCCGAGGCGCGGGCGCGCCATCCGAACATGCCCGTCGTCGGCGGTGTCGGAAAACTGAACATGACCCGTCCATGCTGGCTGACACCCTTGCAGATTATGATTGACGCGCTTGGCGACGTGTTTCTCTGCTGCTACTACCGCCATCGGCGCGAAACGCACGGATTCGGCAACGCCTTCACGCAGCCGCTGCGGGAAATTTGGCACAGCCAGCGGCATTGGGACGCCATTCAATCCATCCGGCCCGCGGAATGCAACCTGCTGGACTGCCGGTTTGTCCATTATAACCGCATCATGACGGAACTCATGCTGGAACGCGATGCGCAATTCGAGTTTATCTAGACACGGAGACGCCTTCTCCGGGGGAATTTCTTCTCCCGCGCAAAGAAGTTACCCAAATACCCTTCAAGCAAAGCGGGATACGCCATGAAGGTATTGATGCTCAATCCGCCGGGGCCGTATTGCCGGGCCGGTTCGCGGTGGCCGCACCGGCGCCCGATACAATCCGTGGGCATTGACTACCACCCGTTTCCCTTTGGCTTGGCGTATGCGGCATCGCGGGCGCGCGCGGACGGCCACGCGGTGCGCGTACTGGACTGCATCGCCCTCGGCATGTCGGCCGACGCGCTGATCGCACAGGTGCGGGAATTCGATCCCGACGTCGTGTTCATGGAAACGAGCGCGCCGAGTTTTCGGGGCGACGTCGAAATCATGCGCGCCATCGGACAACCCTGCGTGGCCGGCGGCGCGCATGCCACGGCTACGACCCGGGAGCATATTCAGGCCGGCTTCGCGGGTGTGATTCGTGGGGAATACGACCAAGTCATCACCGACGCGCTTAGGCTGCTTCCGCGCCCGTGGCTGGCGACGAAAACCGCTCCCGCCACGGAGCACGCTCCCCTGGTCGTTCGGCTCGACGATATCCCATGGCCGGCTTGGGATTTACTCCCGATGGAAAAATACAACGATCCAATTTGCCGGGGACGGTCCGTCACGGTGTTGTCGTCGCGCGGTTGTCCGCATCGTTGTTCGTTTTGCACTCTTGCCCCCTATCATGGCGGGCATGACTACCGGCTGCGCGATCCAAAAGCAGTATGCGATGAAATCGCCGAACTCATCCGGCGGTATCATCCCGATGAAATCTATTTTGACGACGATTCGATTTCCCTCAACCGAAAACATGTCCTTGCCCTATGCGAGGAACTGCGCCGCCGTCGTTTTGGCGTACCGTTTTCGTGCATGGGGCATGCCACGGTTGCGCATGATGTGCTCGAGGCCATGGCCGCCGCCGGATGCCGGGCCTACAAGTTCGGCGTCGAAAGCGCCGATCCGGACGTGTTGCGGCAGATCCCGAAGGCCCTCGAATTGGATGATGTCGTCCGCACCGTTCATGATTGCCGCCGCCTGGGCATTCGCACCCACGCGACGTTCGTGTTCGGCCTGCCCGGCGAAACGCGGGAAAGCGCGATGAAGACGATCGAGTTTGCGCTGCGTCTTCGCACGCACACCCTGCAATTCGCCATCGCGACGCCCTATCCCGGCACGGCCCTGTATGAGCACGCCCGCGGCAAGGGGTGGCTCATAAAAGAAGACTGGAACGATTTCGATCCGGCCGCGGAATCGGTCCTTTCGTATCCGGATTATTCGGCCGCCGATATCGCCGAAATGCACGCGCTGGCATGGCGCCGCTGGCAATGGCACATCCTTACCCGACAGCCCGGCACGCTGTTCCATCATTTCCGCAATGCCTATGAACGCGGGGGTGTCGCCGGGCTTGGCCGTTTGGGATGGTACGGCGCCGGGCGCCTTGTATCGTTCTTAAAGGCGCGCCGATGAAAATTGCCCTCATCAATCCCGGCTCGCCGCGCGCCCTGCGAAAAGAAAATCTGGGCTTGGCGTATCTGTCGGCGGTACTGAAAAACAACGGGCACAAAACCCTCATCATTGACGAAATCGCCCGCCAGAATGTCGCTGGCTGCCTTGACGAGTTCAAGCCCGACGTGGCCGCGATTTCGTTCATGACGATGTTCGCCGCGCGCGCCTACGCGATCGCCGACGATATCCGCCGGCGCCGCGGCATTCCGGTGGTCATGGGCGGCGCGCATCCCACGGCCCTGCCGGCGGAAGCCATCGAACATTGCGACGTGGTGTTTCGGGGAGAAGCGGAGCATGCCTTTGCGGAAGCACTGTCGAGGGGGTGCATGGAAGGTGTCATTGACTGTGTGCCGCCGGACAATCTCGACGCACTGCCCTTGCCGGATCGCGCCGCGCTCGATTTGGAGTTTTACGCGCGTGGCGGGGAGGAGCTCGCGGGGCTTTCCTGCCGGACCCTCGGCGTGATCACCAGCCGGGGCTGTCCGTACCGTTGTGTTTTCTGCGCCAATGCCATGCGCCAGGCCGCGTTGCGGTTTCATAGTCCGGAACGGGTCATCGAGGAGATCCGCTACCTGGCCGATCGCCATGCCGTCGCGGGCGTGGCCTTCTACGACGAACTGATGGCCACGGATTTGGATCGTTTCCAGGCTATCTGCGAGGCGCTTGTCGCAACGGGATTGAACCGGCTGCGCTGGGAATGCCAGATGCACCCCCGGACCGTCCGCCCGGATCTCCTGCCGCTGATGAAACGGGCGGGATGCGTGCAGGTCGGCATCGGATTCGAAAGCGGCAGCCAGCGGATACTCGACGCAATCCGGAAAAACACGGTCGTCGAGGAAAACCTTGCCGTTGCGCGCCTTGTGCGGGAAGCCGGTCTGCGGCTCCGGGGCTGCTTTGTTTTCGGAATGCCGGGCGAGACTCCCGAAGACATCGCCGCGACGGAAAAATTCATGCGCGACGCCCGTCCGGACTTCGCCTCGATTCATTTTCTAACGCCGTTCCCCGGCACGCCGATCTATGACGCGAACGCGGATCGCATCCGTGCAATGAACATCCCGTGGGACACGTTCACCGCCGGCGACCCCGACACATTCATGTGCAACGAGGCGATCCCGCGCGAGGAACAAAAGCGGCTCTATGAATCGCTGTGCGCCCGCCAGGCGTTCCGCAATTATTCGTGGTTCGGCATGATCCGCCGCGCCTTCCGGAACCCGCGCCATGCGCTGCATGTGGCGGGGAAACTGATCCGGTAGCCACGGATCCGACCGATCGGACTGATCCGTCGAATCCGTCGGATCTCATTTCCCTTCCCGAATCCATTCCTCGTTGAATCGGGCGTGCTTGATGCTCGATCCCTTTTCGCCGGAAATCGAATGGGAATAGGTGCAGTGGATGGCGCCATCGGCGGCTTGAATGACCGACGGATAGGAGAACGATCCGGTGTCTTTCTCGGCGTTTTCAAGTGCGCGTTTCCATTTCCAGGTCACGCCTTCGTCGTCGGACAGATACACGGTCAGCAGGCGCCGCCCGTTCGTCGTGTCGTTGCAGACCAGCACCCAGTGTCCATTTTTTAGCGGGATGCACTCGACGCTCGAACCCGGATTTGGAATATCGAGGCTTTCGACTTTTCCCCACGTCATGCCGTTGTCCGGTGAAACCGCCGTTCGGATTTTTCGCGTCAACCCGTTTTCACGCATGAAGGCCACGATCGCGCCGTCCTTGCGCTTGACGAAACTCGGTTGAATATTGCCCAGTCCGACGATTGGCTCGCTGAATTCCCACGTTTTGCCCCAATCGTTCGTGAACGCCGCCAGCGAGCAGTTGAACACATCCGAGTAGAGGCCGAGCATCATGCGCGTGTCGGACAGCATGATCGGGTGCAGCCGGGTCATCCAGCCGAGCCGCTGGCCGAGTTTGTCCTTCAGCGCCGCGCCGCCGATGGGATTCTTTTCAAGATTCACGGGCCGGCAATGGATGACGTCCTGCCAGTCCCATTTCGGGGGGCCGTCTCCGTCATATTGTACGGCGGTGCGGTATTTGAGCAACGAACCGCCCCACTCATTATTCAGCACGGCAATCCAGAACAACCACAACGTACCGCGTGGATCAATGAAAAGAACCGGATTGCAGTCCGGCAGATCCTGCGAATCGGCCATGAGAAACGGTTCGGACCATGCCGTGGCGCCTTTATGTTTTCGTGCCCCCTGGATAATCACGTCGTCTTCCTTGCGTTCGCCGGACCCATGAAACCAGCAGGCGATCAGGCCGCCGTCCGCGGTTTCGACGATGCTCGATCCGTGGTTGTGCTTCGGGTTGCGCGGGAAAATCAATTCGGCCTCGTGCAACGGCGCCTGGGCCGCTTGCGCGGCGAGAACAAAAAGACAAAGCGTTGCCATCTGTCGATTCCTCCGATGGGATAGGCGTCCGGGCAGTATATGGAAAAAGCCGCATTCCTTCCGGAACGCGGCTCCGCAATATCATCAGAGATTACAACGAGTTGAATACTTTTTGGAACTGGGTCTCCGGACCTTCCATGATGAGTTGCTTTTCCGCAAGCGCCTTGACCTTGTTTTCGAAACCGGGTGTGCGCGACGCGAAAATCTCCTCCTCAATCTGCTTCTGGACGGTTCCGGGCAGGAGTTCGCGGAACTGGTAGTGTGGAACTTCGCCCGGCTGTGCCGTGTTCTCGTAACTGCCCACGTTTTTGCCGTCCAAGGTGCGGAAATAGACCGCCCAGTTGCCCTTCATCAAGCATTCGGCCCATTTGACTTCCCGTTCGCCGATCTTGTTCGTGACCGGGATGTGGGCGAAGAAATACGCCGTGCTGCCGGCGATGTCCAGCTCCTTCAAATAGAGGCTTGTGTATTCGTTCAGAAGTTCCGGGGTCACCCAACGGGCGCCGTCCACCTTGGCCTTCAGATTCTCGGCTGACGCGATACGGCCCGCGCGCGCATATTTTTCCGGGGTCAGCGGGATGCCTTCCTTGATGCCGATGAGCAACTGGTTGACGCTTGCCTGGAGCGCTTCCTTGGTGGCCCGGGTACGCTGGTTGGCTTCTTCCATGGTGCCGACCAAACCCGTAAGGCGTTCAACTTCGGCAACCAAACCCAACTGCCGCGCCTGGACAATCGAGGTCTGGTTCTGAAGTTCCTCGAAAGCCTCCTGGGCCTTGACAAACTCCTCGTTCTTCGTTTCGAGATCCATGCGCACTTGATCAAGTTCGGCCGCCGTCTTGGCCAGCGCATCCTGCGCGTCTTTTTCCTTGGCGGCCAATTCATTGATGGAATCGGTCAATTTCTTTTGCTGATCCAGCAATTCGTTGATCTTTTCGGGGGTAACGGCCGGACTGGTGCCCGGGGCCGCCTGCGCCTGCATCTTCTTGATGGTGTCGTTGAGTTTTACAACCTCGGCTTCCTTGGCCGCCAGCGGCTCGCGTAACGGGTTCGGGATAAAAGACAGTTTGGTGCTCACTTGGCCGCCCATGAAAATACCCACCAACAGACCGACCACGCCCACCAGAACAGCCACCAGGATCGCATTGACGCCGATACCTTTTTTCTCTTTGCCTTTCACAGGCTTCGGGGGCGGTGGGATCTCCGGCGCGCGCGCGCCGCCCAAGTCTGCCGTGCCCATGCCGGCGCCTTCCATGCCGGTTGGCGTAAAATCGGGGGCGGGTGTTTCCATGCCGCCGGGGCGAAAATCGTCAAAGGCGTTGGCGTCAAACGGCGAGCCGCCTCCCGGAGGAGGGGTGCCGCCAATCGTCTCGCCGGGAAACATGGGGGTTTCCATCGTGCGGGTGGGCGCGGGTGTGTCCAAGGACGGGGTAAATCCCCGCCCGCCGCCGGAACCGCCAAACGCGCTGTCGAACATCGGTGTGTCAATATCCGCGGGTCCGGGTCCGATTTCCGGTGTTTCGGGCGAGAAATCGCTGTCGGCTTCCGAACTCTGGAATCCGCGGCCCGGCTTGCGCGGGGTTTCGCCGGCATCGTCGAGCGCCAACCCGCCGAATCCGCTGTCGCTTTCAAGACTGAAGCCCGGGGGAGTCGGCTTGATATTCCCGCCGGTCGGCATGGGAATCTCTTCGGATATATCATCTATGGATGGCAGTCCGCCGAACGATTCCTTTTTTTCAAGCGGCGGAAACTCCTTGTCGGACTTGAATCCACCTGAATCGAAATCGCTCAACGGCGGCAGATTGCCCAGCGCATCCTGCTCGTCTCCGCCCTTGTTCGGATTGCCCGTACCATTGGACTTATCATCGGCCATGACTCGCACCTCCGCATCCGCGCAAAACGTTTGGAGTTACACAACTCCTGCACTTGTCGCATTCTAACACGCCAAACACTATCTGTCAAGAATATTCCTTGCCCCGTCGTTTCGGGTTCTACCGGCCGAAAATGCCGCCTTATTCGGTTCAAAAAGCCTCAGAATTCGGAGGGCATGGCCGTTTTCATCGCATCGTAGGGTTCGGTGCTTGTGTCCACATGCCGCCGTGAAATCTTCGACAACGTGTAATCGCACGGCGTGGGCGTTGGATACATGTCGTTGAAACAGGCCAGGCAAAACTCGTCGCGGGGCAAGTCCGTTGCCTCCACCAGTCCGTCAATCGTTTGGTACACCAGCGAATCCACTTCGAGATAGTCGCGTATGGCGTCCACCGTCATGTGCGAGGCAATGAGTTTTTGGCGGTTCGGCGTGTCTATGCCGTAATGGCAGCTGTTGATGATGGGCGGCGAACTGACCCGGAAATGGATCTCCCTGGCGCCGTTGTGCCTCAGCATTTTGATAATCTTGCGCGAGGTGGTCCCCCGCACGATGCTGTCGTCAATGAGCACGATGCGCTTGCCTTCGATCACGTTGCGCGCGGGGTTGAGTTTGATTTTCACGCCGAAGTCGCGGATGCGCTGATCGGGTTCGATGAACGTCCGGCCCACGTAATGGTTCCGGATGAAGCCCATGTCGAACGGAATGCGGGACTCGTGCGCGTAGCCGAGCGCGGCGGGATTCGACGAGTCCGGCACGGCCATGACGATATCGGCCTCGACCGGCGCTAGGCGGGCCAAGTTGGCCCCAAGCCGCTTGCGCACCGCATCCACGCTCCGGCCAAAGAGATAACTGTCCGGCCGCGCAAGATATACAAACTCGAAAATGCACTTGCACGGTTGCGCCGGCTCGAAGGGGAAAATGGATTCGATGCCGCCGGGCGACAAGAGGACCACCTCGCCGGGTTCGATTTCACGGACCCATTCCGCGTCCATGATGTCGAGCGCGCACGATTCGCTGGCTAGCACATACGCCCCGTCCCGCCGGCCCAGCCACAGCGGGCGAAAACCGCGCGGGTCGCGGGCGGCCACGATCTCGTCGCCGTCAATCGCCAAAATGCAATATGCGCCGACAACCTGCCGGAGCGCCTCGATGACGCAATCCACGAAGCGTTTCTGTTTCGAGCGGGCCGTGAGTTGGATGACGACCTCGCTGTCCGTGGTGGACTGGAAAATGGCGCCGTTCTCTTCCAACTGTTCCCGGATGACGTGCGCATTGACGAGCGTGCCGTTGTGTCCCAGCGCCATCGAACCGCGGGCATAGTCCACTACCAGCGGCTGCACATTACGCAGGGTGCTTGTGCCGAACGTTGAATACCGGACGTGGCCAATCGCCTTGTCGCCATGCACCTGCGCCAAACGGTGCGGCTTGAACACGTCGGCGACCAGTCCCACGCCGCGATGGGCCGTGAGATTGCCCTCGTGCGACGCGACGATGCCCGCGCCTTCCTGGCCGCGATGCTGAAGCGCATACAGGCCCAAGTAGACGAGTTTCGGGGCTTCCGGGTGTCCGTACACCGCGCAGAGTCCGCATTCCTCGCGCACATGATCGAAATCGCGTTCGCACAAGGCGCCGCACGCGGCGGAATTTCGCGCGTGCGGACACGCCGCGCAGGACTTGCCGAAAGGAACCATGCCGGATTCCATGAATCAGAAATCCTTTCTTCCGGTCAGTTGGCGATAGGCTTCCACGTATTTCTCGCGGGTCTTCTCCACCACGTCGTCGGGCAACGGCGGCGGCGGGGAATTTTTGTCCCATCCGGTCGTTTCGAGCCAGTCGCGCACATATTGCTTGTCATAACTTGGCTGGGCTTTTCCAGGTTGATATTGATCCGCAGGCCAGAAGCGCGACGAATCGGGCGTCAAAATTTCATCGGCTAAAATTACCTCGCCGTCAAGCGTGCCGAATTCGAACTTCGTGTCGCACACGATAATGCCCCGCGACGCGGCGAACTCCCGCGCGAACGAGTATACGTCCAGCGCGGCTTTCACGGCCGTGTCGAGCAGATCCTTGTCCATGATTTTAGCCGCTTCTTCGGCGGAGATATTCAGGTCGTGGCCGTCGGTGGCCTTTGTCGCGGGCGTGAAGATGGGTGTTTCCAGTTTGCTGGCCTCGACCAGCCCTTCGGGCAGTTTGATCCCGCATACCGATCCGGTTTGCCGGTATTCCTTGAGTCCGCTGCCGGCCAGATAACCGCGCACGACGAATTCGACCGGAAACATCTTGCACTTCCTTACCAGCATGGACCGCCCCTCGAACTGGTCCGCATGCGCCCGAAAATCCTCCGGGAAATCCTTCAGATCGGCGGATATCAAGTGGTTGCGCACCAGGGAAGCGGTCTGCTCGAACCAGAAGAGGGACATGGCGGTGAGGATTTTGCCCTTGTCGGGGATGCCGACCGGATTGACCCAATCGAAGGCCGAGAGGCGATCCGTCGCGACGATGATCAATTGGTCGCCCAAATCGTAAATATCGCGCACCTTGCCGCGCGCAAGGGGGGTGCGGTTGGGCAGGCTGGTTTCGCAAATGGCTTTGTTCATCGCGCACAACTCCTCGTTCCCTGCGTGGGCGCGGACCCATTCCGCGCCCGGTTCGTGATGTTAAAAGAAAGTACCCTGGAGGTAGGGGCGGTTGATTTCAAGCAATTCGTCAAGCAATTTGCGCGAAGCGAGGGCGCCGGGCATCAACGGGTGCATCAGCATCGCCTGGAACGCCCGTTCCCGGCAGCCCTTCACCGCCGCCTCGACGGTCATCGTTTCGTACGCCTTCACGGCCTGCATCAGTCCGCGAATGATCGGATCCGGCTTCGGCTGCGGCACGGCCTTGGCCCCGTCCTTGCCGATGATTGCCGGAACTTCCACCGACACGTCGTCGTCGAAGGATGGCACGGCGCCGTTGTTCCGGCAGCACACAATTTGCCGGTTTCGCGTGTCGTTCTGTATCGCGCTAATCAAATGGAACGCCGCCGTCGAATAGTGCGCGCCGCCGCGCTTGGACAATTCCTCGGGCTTCTCGTCAAGGTCCGGACGTCCGTACTTTTCGAAGAGGGTTTTCTCGACTTCGACCACTTCCTCGCCGCGGGTCTTTTCCTTGCTTTTCAAGTGATCGAGCACGGCGGAAGTCGCGTAGTAATACTGAAGATAGCCGTTCAGGATCATGCCGAGGCTCTTCATTGCCGCGATCATGTTTTCGCGGACGTCGGGGACTTCCCACTCTTCGGCGGCCATCTCGATGAACTTTGCCAGCGCGGTCTCGGTGACGTCCTTGCCCGCAATCGAGACACGGCGAATCCATGCGAGATGGTTCAGTCCAACATAGTCGAGCCTCACATCTTCGGGTGCGCAGCCGATGTGTTTCACGATGTCCATAATGATGCCGATGGGCACGTTGCACAGCCCCACGCTTTTGATCGCGCCATGCTTGATCAAAGCCTCGGTCACGATGCCGCTGGGATTGGTGAAATTGACGAGAAACCCATTTGGCGCAAGTTCCTCCATTGCATGGGCGATGTCAAGGATGCGGGGAATGGTCCGCAAGGCGCAGGCGAATCCGCCCACCCCGGTCGTTTCCTGGCCCACAATGCCGTGGCGCAGTCCGAGCTTTTCGTCCTGGATGCGCGCCTGAATGCCGCCCACCCGGATTTGCGTGACGACGTACGACGCATCCTTGACCGCTTCGCGCATGACCCCGGTGTCGTATACTTTGAACGGGTTGCCGTGGCGGGCGGCCATTCGCCGGGCGAGGCCGGTCGTGATCGTGAGCCGGTCACGGTTCGGATCCATCATCCAGAGTTCGGTAACGGGGATCGAGTCCAGCCGTGCGAACAACCCGTCCACCAGTTCGGGCGAATAGGAACTAGCGCCGCCAATCACGGCCAGTTTCATGGAACAATCCTCCTTGGTCCTGCGCGGAAATGCGAAGCTGCTTGCATGCGTCCTTGGATAGTTTCCACGCGCAGGAATACAGCGGGATCATACGTGCGCCATCCATCAAAATCAACGCATGCGATTGCACGCTCCAGACAAGTCGTTTACGGAACCAGCAAAGCCGGTGAAGGACCCAAAAAGACGAAAAGGACATCAAGAACGATAATCGCCATGCACACAAGACGTGGGGGCCTTTTCGGCCTGGGGACTTGACAAAATCGCTACTATTTGGCTATAATGCCAAATAGTAAAGAAAAAGGAGATTCTTGTGGACGCGAAGACGCAGGCATTATTCGAGGCGCGGGCGGAAATTGTGAAGGCCCTTGCGCATCCGACGCGGCTGTTCATCGTGGATGTGTTGTCAAAGGGCGAGCGGTGCGTATGCGAGTTACAGGCGGACATTGACGCGGACATTTCGACGGTGTCGAAGCATTTGGCGGTACTGCGGAACGCGGGAATCGTCGAGGACGACAAGCGCGGCCTGCAGGTCTTTTACCGTCTGCGCGTTCCGTGCATCCTGAACTTCTTTGGCTGCGTGGAGAACGTGCTGCAGGAAAATGCCCGGCGTCATCAGGCATTGGTGAACGATTGATCGTCCCGGGTAAGGCGTTGGGATGTCGCCGATGTAATAATTGGCAATTGGCGCAATAACGCACGGATGTGTCAGAAGGGTTTGCGATCGTGGATTGGCGAAAAGAGTGGAAGGCCTTGGCTGTTATCGTGGCCGTTTTTCTGGCGTGTTTTTACCTGCCCGTGGGCATGCCGCGTTTCGACAACGCGGTTATGGAATCGCTCCAACTGGTCAAATGGTATGCCCAGGAGCACGTGTTGCTGTGCCTGGTTCCTGCATTCTTTATCGCTGGCGCGATTTCGGTGTTCATCAGCCAAGCCTCCGTGATGAAATACCTCGGGGCCAACGCGCCCAAAGTGCTGGCCTATGGCGTGGCTTCGGTATCGGGTACGATCTTGGCGGTTTGCTCCTGCACCGTGTTGCCGCTTTTCACGGGCATCTGGCGGATGGGGGCCGGCCTGGGGCCGGCCACGGCATTTCTGTACTCCGGCCCGGCGATTAACGTCCTTGCCATCGTGCTTACGGCGCGGATTCTGGGCATGGAACTGGGCATCGCGCGCGCCGTTGGGGCCGTGTCGTTCAGCATCTTGATTGGCCTGCTCATGCATCTCATTTTCCGCAAAGAGGAACAGGCGAAAGCCATCGCGCAAGCGGCGATGCCGGAGCCGGAGGTAGCCCGGCCACTCTGGAAGACCGCCACGTACTTCGCCTCGATGGTGGCGATCCTGGTGTTCTCGAACTGGGGCAAACCCGAATCGGACGCCGGTCTGTGGTATGCGATCTATAGCGCAAAGTGGTTGATAACGGCTATCTGCGCCGTGGGCTTCGGCGTCATTCTGGCCGCTTGGTTCCGGCTTGCCTGGTGGAAAGTCGTGCTGGTTGCGATTCCGACCGTCATTCTCGCGGCGCTCTTCCCGCACGAACCCATTTTGGCTTTTACCGCCGCCTTCATTGGATTGTCCGTCGTCACCAGCACGAGCGAAGGGGAGATGGGTGAATGGTTTGGCGTGACGTGGGGATTCGCCAAGCAAATCCTCCCGCTGCTCCTGGGCGGGGTGCTGGTGGCAGGTGCGCTGTTGGGCCGTCCGGGCAATGAAGGATTGATCCCGAATGCGTGGGTAACCTGGGCGGTCGGAGGCAACTCGCTGGCCTCCAATTTTCTGGCATCCATCATTGGGGCCTTCATGTACTTCGCCACCCTGACCGAAGTGCCGATTCTTCAGGGCTTGATCGGTTCGGGCATGGGCAAAGGCCCGGCGCTGGCACTTCTCCTCGCCGGTCCGGCGCTTTCGCTGCCGAGCATGCTGGTGATTTACAGCGTGATGGGTTTCAAGAAGACGCTGGTCTTTTGTTCTCTCGTCGTAATCATGTCAACAATGGCAGGAATGATTTATGGAGCGATTTAACTTGAGAGTGCCGAATTGGCGGGCTTTGTCCTTCGATATGCTTCGAGACCTTGTTGGACAGTCTGTTCAGCCTGTACATACAAAGGACAAATGCGTGGGACAGGCTGTCCAGCCTGTCCAACCAAGGCAAGGGTGAATCATTGAAATCGACAGACTGGACAGTCTGTCCCACGTTCCGCGCATGGAGGAAATTTTCACGGGTATTCGTGCAAGTAAATACAGACAGGAACCCGACTTTATTATGGACGTGACGATTTGAACAATAACCGGCGCAAGGACCTTTTCGTGCGCCTCAACACAAGGAGCGAATCGAATGAAGACACTGCAAATTCTGGGAACGGGATGTCCCAAGTGCAAAAAACTGGCGGAGAACACGGAAGCCGCTGCCAAGGAACTGGGCGTCGAATACGAGATAGAGAAGGTTACGGACATCAACGCCATTATGGGGTTCGGTGTCATGATGACGCCGGCGCTTGCCGTGGATGGCCAAGTAAAGGTAGTCGGCAAAGTGCCCGACGTGGCGGATATCAAGAAACTACTGGCATGAGATCCAGAACGGAATAGGAGAGATTGAGTGTGAGCGGGAAGACGAATGATGTGTGCGCCTGCGCGGCGGCCCCGAAACTTATCTTTGCATGCTCGGGCGCGGCGGACGTAGGAGCGGTCGCCGATCAGGCTGCCCGCAAACTCACCCGGGAAGGCGTGGGCAAGATGTATTGTCTGGCCGGAATCGGCGGGCGTGTGAGCGGAATCATCGAGACGACCAAGGCCGCCAGCGTGGTGCTTGCGATTGACGGATGCCCGATCAATTGCGCGGAAAAGTGCCTGAAGGAAGCCGGGTTCTCGGATTTCCAGCACATTCAACTTGCGGATCTGGGAATGGAAAAGGGTAAGACCCCGCCTTCGGAAGAACACATCGCCAAGGTATCCGATATTGGAATGAAGCTGTTGGGCGAACAATGCATTGCGTGAGTCGAGTCTCTAGGTGACTCTCAACGGTTGAGGAGGATACGACCATGTCATCCAAGATTGGACGCAGGGAATTGATCGGCGCCGCGGGCGCCGCCATTGTGGCCGGCGCCATTGGTGGAGAAGCCGCCGCGCAGGATGCGTTGCCCAAGAGAAAGATTATTGGTATTAGTTGCAGCCCCCGAAAGGGCAAGACGACTGCGGCGGCCGTTGCGCTGTGCCTTAAGGCTGCCGAGGAGCAGGATCCGGGTCTGGCCACGGAATTGATCGAACTGGCGGACTTCAGCATTCCCGCCCAGTTAGCGGCGGGCCAACCGCTTCGCGAGGGCGAAGCGGATGATTTTCCGAAGTTGGTCGAGAAGCTCGGCGATCCTGCCGTGGCCGGTATCATCGTTGGCTCGCCGGTGTACTTCGGCAACATGAGCGCGCTCTGCAAGGCATTCCTGGACCGTTGTTTCGCATTCCGCAAGGACGGATTCAAGCTGCGCAACAAGGTCGTCGGCGTACTGGCCGTGGGCAGCACGCGTAACGGTGGACAAGAACTGACCATCCGCTCAATTCAGACGGCCCTGATGTGCCAGGACATGGTCGTCGTCGGCGACGGGCAACCTTCCGCCAGAGTCGGTGCAACGTTATGGAACCAGAATGATTCCATCGAGGGCGACGATTTTGGAAAAGATACGGCCAAGAATCTTGGCCGGCGCGTCGCTGAACTAACGGCGCTTATAGGAGCGTGATTCCCGGGCCGTTGGCAAAGTGCGACCGCTCGCATCAACCAGTTCTGTGTAGCGTGTCGTGTGCCGCGTTTGCAGTCATTCCGCTGGACGCGATGACGGTAGAGTAGCACACCCAGCGGAGACCAGATGTGATAGAGACGGGACAGACAAGCGGTAGTCGCCGCGCGAAGTTTGTGGCCGGTATCGGCTTTCTGGTTGTGCTTCTAGCCATATCGGGCGCAGTCGCGCTCGGCATGAAATCGCTTACCAAGGCGGATATGCCTTCAACGCTTGTCGCCCCTGGGACCAAGGATGCTTTGAAACCGGGCCGCGGCGACGCCCCCGTTTCCATTATCCAGGTCTACTATTTCCATCGTACTATGCGGTGCCCCTCTTGCGAGAAGATCGAGTTCCTCGCGAAGACAGCCGTGGAAGAGGCATTCGCGGGGGAACTGGCCACGGGAGGCATGCAATGGCGCGCCGTCAATATCGACGAGCCGGACAATAGACACTTCGAGGACAAATATCGGTTACAGGCACAGTCCGTCGTTGTCTCCGAACTGCGCGACGGCAAGGAGACGAGATGGAAGAACCTGGAGAAGGTATGGGATTTGCTGGACAACGACTCCGAATTCATCCGGTATGTGCAGGACGAAGTCCGTGCCTATGCGCAGGGAACATGACGGCCTCCCGGACTTGGAGCAACGGGCCTTGGAAAGACCAGTTTGATGTGTGATTGCAGTCAAGGCTCCAATCAGTGGCTGCCGTTTATCTACATGGCGGCAGCTCTTGGAGTGGTTGTTGTATTCGAGTGGAATTCAAGGAGAAAGAATATGGAAAGCGCAGAATCCAAGCCCAAGGCTTCCAGAGTCTTGTCCGGAATGGGTATGAAGGTAGCCATCGTCGCAATTCTCATCTTGGCGGTGGGAGCAACGGTTTATACGAAGAATCGGAAATCTTCCGATCTCGCGCCGGAAAACGCTGCCACCGCCCAACAGTCCGTTTCGGATAAGCCCCTATCCGAAGCCGCGCCGCAGTCCGCTGCGCCAGACACTAAGGCTGGGCTTCCGCGTCTGGTGGATTTGGGCGCGACGAAATGTATTCCCTGCAAGATGATGGCGCCCATTCTCGAGGATCTGAAGAAGACCTACGCCGGCAAACTCGAAGTGGTCTTTATTGATGTTTGGGAAAAGCCCGATGAGGCGAAGAAATACGGCATCAACCTGATTCCCACCCAAGTTTTCTACGACGCCTCCGGCCAGGAACGTTTCCGGCACGAGGGATTCTACTCGAAGGAAGACATATTGGCCAAATGGAAGGAACTCGGCGTGACGCTGTGACCGGTTCGGGCGTGGTTTTACCCCGATATAGGAGTGGCGCATATGAAGACGAGCACAATGATAGGGATTGTTCTTGCGTTGGCGTCGGGCGCTTTGGCGGCGGCCGGCGGCGCCTATGCGGATGGTCTGAACAACGACGCTGCAAGTATCCGACCCAGTCCGCTGGGGGTGTGCCCGCCCTTTCCCCTTCGGGACGAGGCGGGAAATCTCATAGATCCGGTCCATGGCGTGAACGACGCCGTGCCTTATTCCCCCAAGCAGACGTGCGGCACAACTGGATGCCATGATTATGAGAAGATCACCGAAGGCTTCCACTTTATGCAGGGAAAAGGCGAGCCCCTTCCGGATATCTTTGCTTCCCGATACAACTGGGTGACCTCGCCTGGGAATTACGGGGGCACATGGTGTTCCCCGGCGCCTTTGTATCGGCAACTCGCGCCCAAGAGCAATTCCAGCGCCCGCATGATTGACATGACCTCCTTCGATTTCGTGACGGCCACGTGCGGGAACTGCCATCCGGGGGGAGGCCCGCTCGAATATGACCGCGACGGCAAGCGATATGACGAATGGATGCGCGACCCGGCCTCCGGGATGACGCCGGGCGGCGACAACAATCTAGATGGCGACTACTACAAAGCGCGTTGGTCGGAAACAGGCGTCATTGAAGCGGATTGTCTGCTTTGCCACATGCCGGAATATGACTATAAGAAGCGTAACGAGACATTGGCGAATCTGAACTTCCGCTGGGCGGCGACGGCCGGAGCGGGTTTCGGCGCAGTAACGGGTAAAGTGGCGGCGGGCGAACTACCATCGGTCGCCTACGATAAGAGCCGGTTCGACGCGGATGGCAACGTGTTGGTGCATATCGCGCCGGAACCGCGAAATGAAACTTGTCTCAATTGCCATGCCAAGCCGGGATGGAAGAAACGGGGCGCTTCGTTCAGCGTCAGAACCGATGTTCACATGAAGGCGGGGCTGCGTTGCGTGGATTGCCATGCGGCGGGCAGCAAAGCGGCCGATCCGAGAATCCGGGGTTGGGAAGTGCATCAGTTTGGAAAAGGCGATGACCCTTCCGGAAACGTGCGCAACGATCTGGATAACACGGTCCGTTCCTGCGAAAATTGTCATCTGGACGGCTGGCATAATGCGCCGATAGCCAGGCATGACGGGCTCCCTCCGCTGCATTTGCAGAAGATCGCGTGCCAGACCTGTCATATTCCCACCCGGGCCGTGAAGAGCGCATTGGTTCAGGCAAGCGATGTCTACACTCCTGCGCCACGGATCAGTCCTCCGCCCAAACATATCTGGGCCTTCTACGATCAGGAAATGAACTACTGGAACCACTATGGCGAACTCGACCTCTTTAGCAACAAGGACCAGCCTACGGACGTCACTCGCCCGACGCTCATTCGCTACAAGGACAAGATCTACCCGGCAAACAGGGTCCACAGCGCATGGGTGGGCTTCGAGGAACAAGGCAAGCCTGGTCTCAATCAACTCTTCATGAAAGATTTCTTCCAGATGTGGACCCAGCACCGGGCGGACCCGGCCAACAAGTATCCCGAACTGGCCCGGATCGCCGACGATAATGGTGATGGCGTGATCGAGGTAAACCGCCCGGAAGAGATTGACGCGCTGCTGGCCGCGACCCAAACGCATCTCGCGGCGACGGGTTTTCCGCTGGAGAACCGCCGGCTCGTGTGGGTGTCCGACAGCAAGGCGTTTTACTCCTCGACTGAATCGCGCGACCTGCCGCGTGAAATATACGAGGCAACGGCCTACGCCTCGGTCCACAAATTCTCCCACGACGTTTCTCCTGCGCGGTCCGCGTTGGGCGCAAACGGCTGCAAGGATTGCCATGCCCCCCGGTCGCCGGTGTTTCAAGCCGCTGTGCTTGACCATCCGTTTGACGATAAAGGACAGCCGGTCTTCGTCTCCCAAGCCGCTGTTCTGCGGTACGACGGGTCGTCGCCTCAGTACATTGGTTTCGCGGGCCAAGTTGCCTCATTCTTCAAGTGGCTCACGATAGTGGTGATGATTCTTCTGATTGGCCACCTTCTATTGGATGCCGTCACCCGTATCCGAACCGGACATCAAGGACAGAACCCGGCCTCAACCGTCTGGGTCGAGCGATTCAATCTGCATTTCCGCACCCAGCACCTCATGTTGCTTGTCTCCGTGGGGTTGCTGTTTCTGTCCGGAATATTCCTGTTCGGGCTTCGCTATCCGGGCGCTGAGTGGGCCTTGACGCTTACCGGCGCACTGGGCGGGGTTGATTTCTGGCGCGTGATTCACCGAATTGGCGGATCGATTCTGATACTCGCGGCCGTGTACCACCTTGCATACTCGCTGTTGCACGAAGATGGACGGCGCGACTTTATGCTCATGTTGCCACGCGGGAAGGACTTCGTCCATTTAGGCCAAAACCTCCGGTACTTCTTCGGCGTTTCCGCGACACCTCCGAACTTTGGCCGGTTCACGTACTTCGAGAAATTCGATTATTGGGCGGTCTTCTGGGGATGTGTCGTGATGATTGGTTCCGGCTTGGCCATGTGGTTTCCCCGTTTTGTCCTGGCCCTGTTCCCCGGTCTGACTCCCGCGGCATTCGACGCGTTCAAGGAGGCTCATGCTCATGAAGCGGTGCTCGCGTTCCTGGCCATCCTCGTCTGGCACATGTACAACGTTCATCTGCGACCGGACCGGTTTCCGGGATCCTGGACTTGGGTCCACGGCCGCATAGCCGGTGCGGAACAGGCAAATGAACACCCGGCGGACGGCTGTGTTGATGGCAGCGTAAACAGGAGTAGACTTTAGATGCAACAGCTTTTCACATCGTTGACGCACGCGGTCGAAGGATCGCCTGCCATTGCGATTACGGCCTCTATCGTATGGGGCATTCTGAGCATTATCCTGAGTCCCTGCCATCTGGCAAGCATCCCCTTGATTGTGGGGTTTATCGACAATCAAGGGCGCATATCCACAAAACGCGCCTTTGTCATTTCGTTTCTCTTTGCCTCGGGCATCCTGGTGACCATCGGACTCATCGGCGCGATTACGGCGGCGGCCGGACGCATGATGGGCGACGTGGGGCGTTACGGCAATTACTTTGTGGCCGTCATCTTCTTCCTGGTTGGCTTGCACCTGCTGGACGTGATTCCCATGCCGTGGTCAGGACCCGGCCAGGTCGGCATGAAACGCAAAGGGCTGTTGGCTGCCCTCATCCTGGGCTTGGTCTTCGGCGTGGCGCTGGGTCCCTGCACGTTTGCCTACATGGCCCCGATGCTTGGTGTCACCTTCAAATTGGCGGCAACAAATCCATTCTACGGCGCGGCGTTGCTGCTTGCGTATGGTATTGGGCATTGCTCGGTGATTGTCGCCGCGGGAACTTCCACGGAGCTTGTCCAGCGATTCATGAATTGGAATGAGAACTCGCGAGGGACGAATATTGTAAAAAAGATCTGTGGCGTGCTGGTGTTGCTGGGCGGGATATGGATGATTTACACCGCGCCCTGACGAAGAACGGAGCAAAAACGATGCAGGCAAGAGCCGAAATTCAGGCAGGTGTTTGTGGATTTCATACGGACATTAACACGTCCAGTGAAGACGGTATGTCTGTGGTCTTTGATGTTGCGTCTGACTGCGACAAAATTCGCGCCCTTTCTGAATCTCTCATGGCGCGAGGCCCGATAAACGCCTATGAGGAAATCAGCCCCGCCAGCGATAGCGTGATTATGGCTACTGTTCGCGAGTGCCTCAAGGGTTGTTGCGCGGGATGCGCAGTACCGGTTGGCCTGTTCAAGTCCATGCAGGTCGCGGCAGGTTTGGCCTTGCCCAAAGATATCGCCATTCGCATTGAGAAAGGTTGACGCCTATGGAATCGCCCGTTCGCATTCTCTTCTTATGTACCGGCAACTCCTGCCGCAGCCAGATGGCGGAAGGCTGGGCAAAGCATCTTAAGCCCGGCGCAATAGAGGCGTACTCGGCCGGGATCGAGACGCACGGCCTCAACCCGCTGGCCGTGAAAGTGATGGCGGAGGCCGGTGTCGATATATCGAGCCACCGTTCAAAGCACGTCAACGAAGTCAAAGACATTCCGTTTGACTACGTCGTGACCGTCTGTGGCCATGCGAATGAGAACTGCCCGTTTTTCCCAGGCAAGACCAAAGTGGTTCACGTTGGGTTCGATGACCCGCCCGCACTGGCCAAGGGAGCGGCGACCGAAGACGACGCGTTGAACGTCTATCGCAGAGTGCGCGATGAAATACGGCGGTTCGTCGAGAGCCTGCCGGAGTCGCTGTCGGCGAGATAGTTTTCATCCAGTTGTACGGAACACATTCCGGCTTGACCGGGTTCCTAAAGGCCCCCGGACTCTCGATGATAACCCTGGTCGCAGCCGGACTGACTGGGATCTCAGAGAACTTCCCTGAACGGGACAATAGTCGGGACTTCATTGTTATTCTCGGCAGAGATTAGAAGAGCGAAAACAGGGGGGTGACAAAGACGAACGTCACGAAACGATGGTTACGCACGTGATAGTCCAGCATGGACATTGGTTTTGCCATGAAAGCATTGCCCTGTCCATGGCCGGTGTTCTCGAAGTGGAAGGAGTCGGCGCAACTGCGAGATTAGTGCTGAGCCATCCGGCTTCCCCTTTGGCCGCCGAGCCCTCACGCAACCTGCCCGAATCTCCGCCAGGAAGGTAATTCCTTGTCCCTAATGCGGGCGCATTTTTCTGCTTGACAAAACCCAGTCGCGGTCGTATACTTCGATAAATGGCGAACTGAGGTATTGATAATGCGTGATTTCCTAAGCATAACCAAGGCGCTCGCAGACGAATCGCGGGTGCGGGTGCTCATGTTCTTGCGCGGCGGCGAACTCTGCGTATGCCAGATTATCGAGATGCTTGGGTTGGCCCCTTCGACGGTTTCCAAGCACATGGCGATTCTTGTGCAGGCAGGGCTTGTCGAGCGCAGAAAGAACGGAAAATGGCACTACTACCGTCTTCCCGGCAAAGATGCGTCCAGCACGGTTCAAGACGCGCTGAAATGGACGCAGGCAGCACTGGCCAAGTCGCCCGTTGTCTCTCGAGACACCAAGCGGTTGAAGGTGGTGATAAAGATGGACATCAAGGATTTGTGCACACGTTACAAACCGAATCTTTGCGGCTGACGGACAGGTCCTTTAGGCACGCCCTGAAACCCTTGAACATGGATTACGAGGAGAAAAGAGGATGAAGAAGATTGCAGTGGCAGCCGTTGTGTTGGCGGTGTTTGGGTGTGCTTTCGTACTTATTGCGCAGCAGAAGCGGACGGAGGCGGCATCTGGTGAACCGGCCAACAAAGAGGGGCGCACGATAGTCATGGTGACCCATGATATGCGGGAGGCGGGAACGGCGCAAAGAACACTATGTTAGGTGGATGGAGCGATTGTGACCGGTCACAAGGCCACTTCGCAGGAGACAGACCTTCCGAAAGGAGATGCAGTATGACATCGGAGACAACAAATCCAGAAGAGGTGCGAGAGAAAGTGCGAGAAGGCTACGGCGCCATTGCGCGCCAAGGCAATTCCTGCTGCGGCCCTGACACGTCTTGCTGTGGCAGCGGCAACGCTAAGGCAGTGGCGACCGCGGTGGGATATGACGAAACAGATCTTGCCGCGTTGCCCGATGGCGCCAATATGGGACTCTCTTGTGGCAACCCCACCGCGATAGCAGAACTGAAGCCCGGCGAAGTTGTTTTGGACTTGGGCAGCGGCGGCGGCTTCGATGTCTTCATCGCCGGCAAGAAAGTCGGACCGGATGGCCGCGTGATTGGCGTGGATATGACGCCCGATATGCTAAGCAAGGCGCGCAAGAACATCGCCGCCTATCGCAAGCGGACGGGTCTGGACAACGTCGAGTTCCGTCTCGGTGAAATTGAACATCTGCCTGTTGCCGATAACACCGTGGATGTCATTATCTCAAATTGCGTTATCAACCTGTCGCCGGACAAACTCCAAGTCTGGCGGGAAATGTTTCGGGTTCTCAAACCTGGTGGCCGCGTGGCCGTATCCGACTTGGCGCTGCTTCAGTCTCTTCCGCCAAATGTCGCGGAGATGGTGGAGGCTCTCGTGGGGTGCATTGCCGGGGCGGTTTTGGTGAAGGAGACGGAACGGATGGCAAGAGATGCCGGTTTCATGGATATCGAACTGACGGAAAAGCGGGGCTATGTAGACACGATGACCGATGGGAATGATTCCCTGTTCCGGAAGGTCATGGAAAAACTTCCCCCGGGAACAAAGATGGCCGACCTCGTCACAAGCTTGGACGTGAGCGCAACAAAACCCGTGATTTGAAGATGGAAAGGAATCCTATCGTATGGAAAACAGCGTGTTAAGAAAACTCTCATTTCTGGATCGTTTCCTGACCCTTTGGATCTTTCTGGGGATGGCCATTGGCGTCGGGGCGGGGTATCTCATCCCTGGCGTCGAGGCCTTTATCCACAGGTTCCAGGTCGGCACCACGAACATTCCCATTGCCATTGGCCTTATCCTCATGATGTATCCGCCCTTGGCGAAGGTCAAATACGAGGAACTGGGCGACGTCTTCCGCAATTACCGCGTGTTGGGACTAAGCCTCGTCCAGAACTGGATCATCGGTCCGTCCCTCATGTTCGCGCTCGCCATCATCTTTCTGCATGACAAGCCTGAATACATGGTGGGGCTTATCATGATCGGTTTGGCGCGCTGCATTGCCATGGTCATTGTCTGGAACGACCTCGCCAAGGGCGACACGGAATACTGTGCGGGTCTGGTTGCCTTCAACAGCATATTCCAAGTGCTCTTCTACAGCGCGTTCGCTTGGTTCTTCATCACGGTGCTGCCACCCTATTTCGGATTGGCGGGCAGCATCGTCAAGGTCAGTATCGGACAGATTGCCGAAAGCGTGTTCATTTACCTAGGCATCCCCTTCATCGCCGGCATGCTGACGCGTCTCATACTCGTAAAGGCCAAGGGCAAAGAGTGGTATCATGGAAAGTTCATTCCAAAGATCAGCCCAATAACCCTCATTGCCCTGCTCTTCACCATCGTCGTCATGTTCAGCCTCAAGGGCAACTTGATTGTGCAGATTCCGTTCGACGTAATCCGCATCGCCATCCCCTTGCTGATTTACTTCGTTGTGATGTTCCTTGTCAGCTTCTATATGAGCAAAAAAGTGGGGGCGAACTATGCCCAGAGCACGACACTTTCGTTCACGGCCGCCAGCAACAACTTCGAACTGGCCATCGCCGTGGCCGTGGCGGTATTCGGCATCAATTCCGGCGCGGCCTTCGCCGCCGTGATCGGCCCGCTCGTCGAAGTGCCGGTGTTGATTGGATTGGTGAACGTCGCGCTGCGTTTCAAGCGGACCCTGTTCGGAGAAGCATGAGGAGATATTGCGATGCCGATTCTTGCCGCCGTCCTGAGACGGGTCTTGGAACGTCAGCCGTAACAGTGAAAAAACGCGAGACCCTCGCGGCAATTTTAGCAACAATCCCTATATCCGGCGGCTGTCGTAGGCCCAATGCAGCAGGGCTTGGCGTTGGCGTCGGCGGCAGTCCAGGTCGCCGGGAAGGCAGTGACGCCTGAGTTGGGCCACGTGCCGGGCGATGGCTTTCCAGCGCCGGATCTGGCGATCGTCCTCTTCCGGCATGCGCCGTCCCATGTAGTACCGGCAATACCACTGAAACCAGCCGCGCGGATCGGCGGGATGGATCCATTCCTTCTTCCGCCAGACGGACAGCGGCTGGCTGGCGTCCACGCCGAAATAATTGAGCGACGGATCGCGCCGTTCCGGACTCAATTTGGCCTTCCTGAACCAATCCTTCGGAAACTCGTTCGTGCAGTCGGTCATGTATTTGCCGCCGAATACGCCCAGTTCAAGCATCTGTTTCGGTGTCAACTCCGGCTTGAAATCCGGCCGGAAATTCCGTCCCATCGGCTCCGTCAACGCATACCGGTAGCCTTGCTGCATCTTGTCGTTGACCTCGACTATTTTCCGGATTTTTCCCGCCATGACATGACCTTGCTCCCGATATCCAAAATCCATCGCCAAAGGCATGCTCATTTTATCGCATAAAGTCGTGTCAAGGTCGAAACGTATAGCACGCCATTGGCGGCCGTGGCCGTGCTGGGGATGGCGTCGTCGAACTGTATCGTCGCAAGAAGATTTTTCGTCTTGTCGGCGGCAAGGACGGCGAAGGCCCCGCTCAGATCCCCGATGTAAACCTTGCCGTCGGCCGCCAACGGCGAGCCCCAGATTTCCCTGCCGACTTCGTGCGTCCAATATCCCTGGCCGGTTTCGGCGTCAACGCAATGCAGCATCCCCGCGCAATCGGCCGCGAACACAAGCCCGTTGTAAACGGCGGGCGTAGAGACGGTATGGCGTTGCAGCGAATAGGACCATCGCTCCGCCGTCTTCGTGACGTCGCCCTGCTGCGTGGCGTCAACACACTTCAGCCATGCTTGGCGTTTACCCCACCAGATATCGCCGCCCACGGCCAAGTAGACTCGGTTGTTATGGAAAACCGGCATCGCCAGCATTCCGCTCGGACTTTCCTTCGTATTTTTCACATATTGCCCAAGATTTTCTTTTGGAGCGGTGGGATCGTAGTCGAATCTCCAGACCGGTTCGAGCATGCGGATTTCTTTCGGGATTGGCGAATCAAGCGCCTTGAAGGCATGGCACACGCCATCCGGCCCGCCAAAAAACACGAGCCGCCGTCCGGCCGCTTCTCCCAGCGCGGGCGACGACCATGTGGCATGAAACATTTGCCTTGCCATGCCCTCATTTTCCTTGGCCACCAACTTGCCCGATTCCTTGTCAAGGACAATCAGACTGGCTGCATCGGGCTTTTGTACAAATTTGTGTGATGGATTGTCCACTCCATTGCAGGTGTTGAGATACAAGTAAGGACCATCTAAAAGAATGGATGAAAAGGCCGAATCGTGCATGTAGATTCCCACCTCGGCGGGAATATCGAAAAGCCAGAGGATGTCGGCATCGGTAGGACCCGGTTCCATGGCCGGTTGGTCTTGAGGGGCCATGTGCAGGCCTTCGTCTTTATAGGGACCGTCGTTGCCGTTCGCAAGACCGGCCAAATCGAGGCATGCCACTTCGTAGCGGTTGGTAAGGACGTAGAGTCGATCGCCTTCGACCGTCGGCGGACTGCACAGGGCGATTTCCGGCCAATCCATGCGGTAATCCTCGGCGATGCGGGGCACGACGAGTTGCCAGCACAGGCTTCCGTCCTTTTCATTCAGACAAAGCAACACGCCCCGGTCGCCCTGATGTTTCGGATCGCGCGGCCGGGCGTTGTTGGCGCCGATCAGAACCTTGCCGCCGGCGACAACGGCTGCGCTGCAATACCCGTGATCGCCCAACGGCGCCGACCAAAGAATATGATCGCCCGTCTTCGGATCGAAAGATACGGGAAGCCCCGTCTCGCCCGACACCATGTTCCGTGAATGCCGTTCGCCCCATTGCGGACGATCCGCCGCCCGTGCCGCCCGGCCGGAAACGAAACCCAACACCCCGCCTATTACAAAAAAGCCCACAATGACATATTTCAAAGACATTCCGGCATCCATGGCGTAAATGGCGCGATCAACCTCAATTCGATGGAATCGAATCCTTGACGGCCGGTACATCCGCCATCTTGCTGAAGACGATCCGCTGGGACAATAGCATGCGATGATTTGGACAATCCAATGCCATGGACTGTAGCGCCATGCGCTGGCTCGTCAAGGTCGTGGTGGCAAATTTGGAGAAAAGTCCGCTACACTTGAAATCGGCACTTGAAATCGGCCCTTTCTCCCAAGCGATGGCCGGGATGGATGTTATTTTCTTTGTCCACAACTTCGGTGTGTGAAACACTGAAGTTGCGGACAAAGAAATCATGCCCTTGATTGATGTATTGCGGCTGAGCCGCCTTAGCTCAATAACCGGAAGGAGGGTAGGATTCGGATGGGTATCGTGGGAGCGTTTTTGATGATTGCGGCCGGGGCGGGGCCGGATGTGCTGCCGCGGGAGCCCGCGCCGGGATTGATGATGCGGGCGTATCTGAACGGACTGGCGTCGGCGGCCTTGGCGGAACGCGCAAAGGCGCGCGACGCGCTTGTTGAACCGGCGGCGATCGAGGCGTATCAACAATCGCTGAGGGCCTATTTTCTCGAACAATTGGGGCCGTTGCCGGAACGCACGCCGCTGAATGCACATGTTGTCGGACAGGGCGAAGGCGACGGGTATCGTTACGAGAAGGTGCTGTTTGAAAGCCGTCCGAACTTCCATGTTACCGCCGTCCTGTTCTTGCCAAAGGGACAAGGCCCGTTTCCCGGCGTGCTCGTTCCGTGCGGTCACAGCGCCAACGGAAAAGCGTACGAATCGTACCAGCGCGCCTGTATCCTGCTTGCGCGAAACGGACTCGCCGCGTTCATTTACGACCCGATAGGGCAGGGCGAACGCTTGCAGTTTCCGGAAAAGGACGGCAAAACCTCGCCCGGCTCGACGACGGAACACATGCTCACGGGCGTGGGTTGCATTCTGCTCGGCGCCAACACGGCCGCGTACCGCATCTGGGACGGCATGCGGGCGCTGGATTATTTGACATCACGCCCGGATATCGATCCCGCCCGGATCGGCTGCACGGGCAATTCCGGCGGCGGCACGCTGACCAGTTATCTCATGGCGCTCGATCCGCGGATTGTCTGCGCCGCGCCGGGTTGCTATCTCACGTCGTTTGCGCGGCTGCTTGAAGAGGCCGGCCCGCAGGATGCCGAGCAAAACATCTTCGGCCAGATTGCGCGCGGAATGGATCATGCCGATTACATCGTGATGCGGGCGCCGAAACCGACGTTGATGCTCACGGCCACGGAAGATTTCTTCGACATCCGGGGCGCGTGGGACTCGTATCGCGACGCCAAACGCCTCTACACGAAACTGGGTTTTCCGGAACGCGTGGACCTCGTCGAGGCGAACGAGAAACATGGATTCACGAAACCGCTGCGCACCGCCATGGTGCGATGGATGCGGCGTTGGCTGCTTGGCGTGGACGATGCGATTACCGAACCGGATTTCCCCGTATTGCCGGACGAGGCGATGTGGTGTACGCCCAAGGGCCAAGTCCTGTTGCTCGCCGGGGAACGATCCGTCACCGATCTGAACATCGAACGCGGCCGACAACTCGCGAAAGAGCGCAGGGTATTGTGGAAAACGAGCGACAAGGCCGCCCTGATCGAAAAAATCCGGCTCATCGCCGGCATTCGTCCGCTGGCGGAATTACCGGAACCGCAAATCGAAATTGTGGCACAGGCGGTCCCGCCCGCCGAACCGCAAAAACTCATCCTGCATCCCGAACCGGGTATCGGCCTTCCCGCGTTGCTGTTTGCCCCGGAAGCGCCGGCGAAGAGTGCGTATCTGTATCTGCACGGGGAAGGCAAGCAGGTTGATGCGGTTGCCGACGGCCCTATCATGAGGCTTGTCCGCGCCGGCCATGCCGTCATGGCGGTTGATTTGCGCGGGATCGGCGAGACCTTGTCGCCGGTGGACAATAAAGACTGGGCCGTCCGTTTCGCCACCGGCTGGCAGGACTTTTTCCGCGCCTATCTGCTGGGCAAGTCGTATGTGGGCATGAGAACGGAAGACATTCTCGTGTGCGCGCGCCATCTCGCAAACATGAATGGGCGGAAACGGCCCGTGCACCTTGTCGCGATCGGCGAAACGGGTCCTGCGGCCCTCCATGCGGCGGCCATGGAACCTACCCTGTTTGCTTCTCTTCGCCTGGAACGATCCATCCGAAGTTGGAGCGATGTTGTTCGAAATCCGGAGGCCAAGGGCCAACTCATGAATGCCGTGCACGGCGCCTTGCGCATATATGATTTGCCCGATTTGATGCGGCTCATCGCCCCTGTCACAGTTGCCGTGAAGGATCCGCTGGATTTCCACTAACGATTCGGCCGGGGCTTTTAGCATCGTTGCGTCGTTTTCAACGATCGGTTGGGCCGGGTGGCATCGTATTGGTCAACACAGAGGGAGGATGGGAAATGCGGTGTTTATGCACAATGGCCGTTTTCATGCTGACGGCAGTTCCAGCATTTGTCCACGCGGACGATTGGGCACAGTATGCGTCCAATCCGTTTACCATACCGATTGACATTCCGGCGCCGAGGGACAGCGCGGGCGGCGTGGTCGTGGCGGACGTGGACGGCGACGGACCGCCGGACTTTCTCGTCACTGTGCCCGGCCATATCGCGTGCTATTCGAACAAGGGCGCGAAAATCTGGATCATCGAGGCGGACATTTGCGTGGGCGGATCCTCGGAACGGGAAGGGTTGCCCGGCCACCACGGCCCCGGCATCGCCGCCGCCGATGTGGACGGCGACCGGCATGTCGAGGCGCTTTATCTTACGAAAGACAATGTCCTGCATGTCGTCGAAGGCCGGACCGGCAGGGAAAAATGGTCTGCGGCGCTTCCCCGCCGCGACGATACCGATCGATGGGAACATCTTGTAATCGCGAACTTTCGTGGAAAGGGCGATCGCGATCTGCTGCTGCAGGCCACCAATCGCACGGGCTACCGCATGGGACGCTACCTTGCCGCGCATTCGCTGAACGATCTCCGAAAAGGCAAAACCACGCTGCTGTGGACCTATGACGATTTCATGGCATGCGCCCACAACGGCGCCCGGATATGCGATCTCGATGGAGACGGCCGCGACGAAGTGCTTGGCGGAACGATTCTTTCCCCAGACGGACGCCGGCTGAACGAGATTCCGCTGAAGGGGCACATTGATTCCGTGTTCGTTCACGACGTGCGGCCCGATATCGAAGGACTCGAAGTCGTAGCGCTCGAGGAAGGCGGCGGCAACCGGATTTTCCTGTACAACCGCGATCGCGTGATTTGGATTACGGACTATCAGAACTGGGAACCGCAGAACGCGGCCGTCGGCGATTTCGATTTGACGCATGCGGGGCTTGAAATCTGGTGCCGAAGCCGGTTCGACACGCACCAGAAGCCGTTCGTGTTCGATGCCGAAGGCAAACTTCTTTCTGCCTATGAAATGGACGCCGTCGCGCCGGAAGGGTGGACGGCATCGGGCGTGGAAACCATCTGGACGATCGACTGGACCGGCGAACCGAAACAACACGCCGCGGCGAAAGAACGGCATGAAAGCGGCGATGTGGCGGTGTTCGACCCTGTCGGCGGCGCTTTTGTGGCGCGATTCCCGGAGAAGGCCGACCGGCTCTATGTGGCCGATGTTTCCGGCGACTGGCGTGAGGAGTTGGTGGTTCTGGCCGGAAACGAACTCCGCATTTATCACAACGACGCGCCAAACCCGCGGCCCGGCCATCCACGGCTCTGGTCCCGGCCCGAATACCGGCGTAGCAAGATGACGTGGAATTATTACAGCCCGTAATCAAATTTATCGTTGCTATCCAATTTATAAGGGATGTCTATAATACATTATTGCTAAATCACTTATATATTGTTAAAATTTATATATTACTGATGTTCAAATTAGTGTCATCGGCAAAGCCGGATAATTGAATTCTTTGGCATTTTGGACAGATTATCGTCCCGTCTTGACGGTCCTTAGGATAAGGTCTGCTGACGGGCGCAAGAGCTTGTCCAAATCGGTGATGCCGCCTTCCAAAGTAATGAACAACACCCTGGACCCGGAATATAACTGAACACTTATTCTGATATACACTGCCATGGATTGGGGCGATTGCCCTTTGTCGCACGGAAGCATAAAGGTTGCCGGCGATGATCGTCATGGAATTGTGGAACGCCCGCGGGGACGTTACGCCCGACCTATCCTGTCCTCTGGCGGGTATGCCGGTGGAAGCGGGATTTCCGTCACCGGCGGACGAACGTCTGGCCGCTCTGTCCGTGGAAGATGTATGAGACGTGGGGATGCGTCTCAAGGTGGCGCTGGAACGCATGGGCGTGCGCACCGCGCTGGCTCGCGCGCTGATGGCCCCGGACCGGATTAGACGGCGTTTCAATGTATGCGTCATGCGGACGGTATTGAAATTGCGTGGTATAGCCTGTTACCCGCTGGGGAGCGGCCCCCTGCCACGGGAGACGATCGTGTGTTCGCGCACGTTCGGCGGAGCGGTGTCGGATTGTTCGGTGTTGTGCGAGGCCCTTTGTGCGTATACGGCATGTGCCGCCGAGAAACTGCGTCGGCAACGTTCGCGGGCGCATCTGCTGCATGTCTTTCTGATGACCAATCCGTTCCAATCGGAAAAACTCCAATACGCCAATACGCATTGCGGACTTTTCCCATGTCCACGTCGCGTTCGGTTTATTTGTCTTCACCGTAGTTGATACTTAGAATGTACCGTGTATTCGAGTTTTGAGGGAAATATCATGGCGAGATATGTGAATACTGCATCACCGGGGCATGGGACGAGTAAACAGCGCAGCAGTTCCAAACAACGCATGCTACTGACTTTTGTGGGAAGTCACGATCCGTCTTCGCCCGCAACAACTGTTGACGGTCCCATCGTCTCACTTGTTCGCGAATTGACCTTTGAAACCGTCATTTTGTTTACAACACCGCCGATGGAACCCAATGCCGAAAGTACCAAAATACGCTTGATGGAAGTGGCGCCACAAACACAGGTTGAGATCGAAAAACTTAATCTGAATGACCCGACAGACCATGTAGCAGTCCTGAGTGTGTTGCGCAGGTCATTGAAGCGACTTCACCATCTTATCGAAGCCGCTAGCGTCAGCGTCTCCGTAACATCGGGTACCCCGCAGATACACGCCTGTTGGTTCTTGCTGGCCGCATCGGGCGAACTGCCCTGTACCGTATTACAGATCCGTCCTCGCCAATACGTCACAATGGACCGCCCTATCGTTTCGGCGATTGATTTGACGCGCCCGGAATTTCCTCGCGTCATTCCGGCGGTCTGTAAAACAGATTGGGCACGCGTTGCTCCAACAAACACGACTGCACTACTCGATCGAATAGGCATTATCGGAGAGGCCCCGGCGTTTGTGAAGGCTATCGAAGATGCTATCCGATTTGCGAACAGTCCCCTGAGCATACTTATCCTTGGCGAAAGCGGCACGGGCAAGGAATTGTTCGCGCGCCTCATTCACGAGGCCAGTGGACGCACGGGCAAGTTGGAGGCCGTCAATTGTGCGGGCATTCCCGATCAACTGCTGGAGAGTGAATTGTTTGGCCACGTCAAGGGTGCTTTTACCGGCGCCGAGAAAGACCGCAAAGGCCTTATTGACATGGCCAACAAAGGGACTCTGTTTCTGGACGAGATCGGCGAAATGCCCATGAATCTTCAGGCCAAGTTGTTGCGCGTACTGCAAGATCGAGAGGTCCGCCCTGTTGGCTCAGAACACGGCCACCTCGTAGATGTACGTATAGTAGCCGCCACGAACGCCGACCTTGAACGTGGCATCAGAGAGAAATCCTTCCGAAAGGATCTTTACTTTCGCCTCAGCGGCATGCAGATCCGGCTGCCGGCCTTGCGCGAACGCCGCGGCGACGTTGCGCGCCTCGCCCAGTACTTCCTCTCAAAGAACAATGCCTCCAAACCGATTCATCTCACGCGCGAGGCCATCACCGCGCTCGAAGCGTACACATGGCCCGGAAACATTCGCGAGCTGAAGGACACTATTGACCGCGCGCTGACATATGCCCAAGGACGGCCTGCGATTGACGCCGAGGATATCCGCGTTTTCCCGCTCTCCTGCGAGGGCGGAATCCCGGAGGCGCTGCCAGAACCTCACGAGGGGTTTGACTTGAAGGAGTACAAGAGAGAGATTGATCGCAAGCTGAAACGGCGTGCCTTGGAATTGGCAGAAGGAAACGAGGCCAAGGCCGCCCGCTTGCTGGGCATATCTCCGCAAGCCATGAATAAGCACGTTCGAGAGAAGACACACAAGTCCCAGTGAGGGAAAGAGTAGAAACAACAACCCGCATTGCGATAGTATCAACACAGGTTGTTCTGACGTGAACGCAGTAAAGTTGGGTGGGAAAAAGATAACGTGGTGGCTACTGCGAGGGAGAGGGAATTTGTTAAAGAAATAGGCAATTGAATATTGGCGCCCACGGCCATGAAAAGCGCCATATCGAGGTTGAACCGGATACGGCAAAGAAACAGACAATTGAATGTTGGCACAGTCATTGCTACACCTCTATTCACAGCGTTCAGGCAAACAAGATCGAGGAGGCATCATGAAAGAACACGTTGAAAGAGTAGCAACCGCCGCGCTGCTCCACGACATCGGCAAGTTCTGGAGCCGCACGGGCCTGAAAAAACCGTTCAACTCGCAGGAGAAGGAGCACTTCGGTACCTACGACCACGCCCTATGGAGCGCGCATTTCGTGGAGGCTCATCTTCACGACGCAGAACTCGCGAATTGGGTCAGGTCGCACCACGATCCCGACCAATCACGCGAAGCAATGCTAATTTCGCTCGCCGACTGGCTCTCGTCTGCGGAACGCGAATGCGACGCAGAGCAGGAACGAAGCACACCGGAAAAGGCTTGCTTGTACAGCGTACTTGCCGGGCTGAAGCAAGACACGCCACAGCCATACGCCTTGCCGATAATACCCCATGGCGCCTTCGACGAGCGCGCCTTCATGCCTAACGAAGGACAGGAAGGCTCGGCAAGACAATACTGTGCTCTATGGGAGTCTCTTGAGGCCGCAATATCCGGAATCGAATCCGTCGTGGCGCCACATGGCACCTGGCTGGCTCTCATGCGCCGTTTCACCTCACGCATCCCCGCCGCGACGCCCACGCGCGTGGGCGCCTATATACCCGACATCAGCCTCTATGAACACAGCCGGACCACCGCCGCGCTTGCGGCATGTTTCGCTGCCGATGATGTTTCCAAAGAGCGTGCATCCGCAATCCGCACCCATCTCAGTGACCATAAGCTAGACGGTCCCGCCAAAGAACCCATTTGCCGTCTCGTATGCGGCGATCTGTCGGGCATCCAGGATTTCCTCTACGCGATACCACGCAAAGGGGCCGCGAAGACCCTCAAAGCCCGGTCTTTTCTATTGCAGCTCGTTTGTGAGGCGTGCGCAACGTACCTTTGCGAGCAGGCTGGTCTTCCATCCTGTTGCGTCATCTACAACAGCGGCGGCCGGTTCTATCTGTTATTCCCGCTGAACGCCGATATAGACGGCATTGCGGCACAATTGTCGAAGCACATCCTCGATGGATTCCATGGCGCGCTTAGCCTTCTTGTCGGCGACACGACGCTTGCGCCAAAAGATTTTGTTATCGGTGAGGTTTTTTCTGGCAAATGGCGCGAGGCAGGCGAACAGGCGAACCTCAAGAAGGCCCAGAAACTCTCCCTGCACGCGCGCCAGGATTACGACACGCTATTTGGGAGCTTGGATGAAGACGTGTTCCCCGTGACAGTTTATGGCGGCGACGAAGAAGAAACGCTGACCGATTTCGATGAGTCCTTGCGCGACTTTGGCCGCCGTCTTCGCGATGCGCGTTGGCTCGTTCGTACAAAACCGAGCGACAATCCCGATCCCGTGAACGCCCTCTTTGCCCCTTTGGGCTTCGGATATCACCTGGCGTCCAGCACAAGCGAAGCGCCGGATCGCAACCAGATTCTTGAAGTCATCCAACTGGGCGCATTTGACCCCGCCGAAACGCGCAAAGCAATCCGCCCACCCGATGAATCGGCACTATCCTACCGCATGCTCGCCAAGAGCTGGCCGCGCGGTGAGAGCGACTGGGACGTGGCCACCTTCGAGGATCTGGCCGCACGCTCCACCGGCGCCAAAAAGTTCGCCATCTTCCGCGCAGATGTAGACAACCTCGGCGCATTGTTCGGATCTGGTTTGAAAGAACGCGCCACGATTGGCCGCATGGCCATGCTCAGCGCCGCCCTTACCGACTTTTTCGAAGGGTATGTCGATCATCTCGCCGCCACCAGGTACGGAAATACTGTTGGTGTCATCTACACCGGCGGCGACGATTTGTTCGTCGTTGGCGCCTGGGATGCCGTCATCGATTTCGCCATCGAACTCAGGGAAGCCTTCACCCAATATACCGGCGGGAATCCGGTGCTGACCTTCTCCGGCGGCGTCGCCATTGTCGAAGATCACCTTCCCTTGCGGTTCGCCGCCGACCTCGCCCGCGAGGCCGAAGAAACCGCAAAGGGATATGAGCGGGACGGCAAGACGAAGAACGCGTTGTGCTTGTTCGGCATGCCTATCGGCTTCGATGAGATGGATCGCTTCACCGAATTCCAAGCATTGCTTGAAAAGGTGATGGCCAAAGAAAACGGTCGGAAGCCGCTTCCTTCAGGCTTCCTGAGAAGGCTTTTCGAAGTATGGGAGGTATACCAGCGTGAGCGAAAAGCCATCGAAAAGCGGGTACGTGGCGCGCCCGTCAATATGGACGAACTGCGACGCACGGCCCAATGGCAACGTTGGCGCTGGATGCTGGTCTATGGCCTGCGCGAATTTGCCAAGAAGGCCAAGGATTGGGAAAACGAAATCAAGGAAATTCAGAATCGGATACTGGATGCCAACCGGCCTATTGAGGACCGGCTCGGTGTACCGCTCCGATGGACGGAACTGTTACTCAAGAAAGAGGAGGATAGATCATGACGACGCTGGCAACTGCAGTAGAAAAGGGAATAGACAATGATTTCATCACGTCGGCCGAGAAATTTGGCAGTGATATTGCGCGAACTGTGACGACGTCACAGATCCGTAACATCTTCGGTAGCGTGAAGAAGATGGAAATGGAAGCGGAGATGAACCTCTCGAAGGTCCTGCTTCTCAAACCGCGGATCGCCTATGCGAGTGCAAGGAATAAAGGGCTGGGCGACTTAGCCAGGCAACTGACCGATGCTATAGACATGATTGACAAGGGTAAGAGTCCCGCGGAAAAGAACGAACGTTTCCACCGGTTTTGTCAAGGATTCGAAGCGATATTGGCCTATCACCGCGCCCATGGCGGCAAATAAGCGAAAGGAGAGATACCATGACGGAGCAGACAGTGTTGAAACAGATCGGGCAGATCAAGATCAGCGGTCAAATCAAGGCCGTGACGGGACTCCATATCGGCGGCACGGAAATCGGCCTTGCCATTGGCGGTGCGGACAGCACCGTCGTTCGCAATGGCCTCGACGGAAAACCCTACATTCCCGGGTCAAGCCTTAAGGGCAAGATGCGTGGGCTATTGGAACGGGTATACAAGGGAAACAAGTTGATTGAAATCATCGGCGGAAAGAACAAGATCCGCATTCACATGTGCGAAAATGCGGCTGACTATCAAGGGTGTTTTGTGTGTCAGATGTTTGGCATTACGCCGGAGAAGGCAGAGAGCAAGAATCTGCCCACCCGCCTCATCTTCCGCGACGCGATGATGGCGCCGAAAACCGCCGAGGCCCTTGAGAAGAGCCTCTACATCGACATGCCCTATTCGCAGGTCAAGACCGAAGTGGTTATCGACCGCATCACGTCGGCGGCAACACCACGCCAGGTCGAACGCGTCCCCGCCGGGGCGCTCTTCGACTACGAGATCGTTTTCAATCTCTACCTCGAAACAGACCTCGACTGGCTTCCTTTCTTGACCGAAGCGATGGACCTGCTTGAGAGCGATTACCTGGGTGGACTTGGTTCACGCGGCCACGGCCAAGTCAGATTCGAAACCCGCAAGTTTGTTCTGGAATCCTTCAACGGATTCGACGTGGCCGGCGACAGTCGCGTCAAGGCCTGGAAGGACAAGTACGAACGTCCCAGAGCGGAGGCTACGTCATGACGCGCTACCGAGTCCAGCTCGAACCCATGGGGCCGTTCTTCACCGGCATGAACAGCCACGCGCGCAAGGCGGCGGCGCTGATCCATTCGGACACGCTGCACGGCGCGCTGATGACTGTCGCGGCGGTGGGCGGTTCGCCGTGGCTAGACGAGGCGCCGCGGCTCCGGGTCAGTTCCCTCTTTCCCTGTTGGAAAAACATCCACTTCTACCCGAAGCCGTTCTTACCGGTTCCCGGTGTGCGCGACCCGAAGCAGTCTGGCGAAGAAGACGACAAAGGCCGCAAGCAATGGAAATCCATCCGGCTCGTGTCCGAGGGCTTACTCGCAGCGTGGTTGCGCGGCGATCCATCCGTGCCGGAGCAGACCGAAGTCCTGGGCTCAGGCCTTGCCGCCTTGAAACCCGAGATGGATGGCAAACCGCGGCCATTGAACGCGTTCCTAGTGCGCGACTTGGCCCCCGCGGTCACCGTGGACCGTTGCGCCGCCGGGGCAACGCCCTACGATCGGCACGGCCTGCGTCTGAACACTGAGGAAGGTGTCGGCGCCTGGTTCCTGGTCGAATTGCCCCCGGAACGCAAGGATTCCTTCCTGGAGTTGGCGGCGCTGCTGGGCACATACGGCCTCGGCGGCGAACGCACCGTCGGCTACGGGCGCTTCAATGTGCTCGGAATGGAAGAATTGCCGACAAACAGCGTCTTGGAGCGCACAAACGGCGCCAATGCCGTCCTGACGCTCAGCCTGTATCATCCGACCCGCGCCGAAATCGCCGCCGGCGTCCTTGAAGGCATCGCGGCATACGATTGTACCTTGCGCGGCGGCTGGATCCATGGAACGGCCGGCAGCGACCGCCCAAAACGCGCCCTGCGGATGTGCCTCGAAGGAAGCGTATTCCCCGCATTGAACGGTGTGCCGCCAAACGGCGACGTGATTGATGTCCGCCCGGTCGGTTTCGACAAGCACCCGATCTGGCGCTCAGGCCTCGCATTTCCGGCGGCGTTTCAACACCCCGGACAAACCAATTAGGAGGGACTCCCGATGACGAATACCGATCGCCAATCCGGCGTGTTCCGCATCACGCCCGTGTCGCCAATCCACATCGGGTCGGGCGAGGTCTTAACGCCGATGGACTATGTCCTCGACGGCAAGATGTACAAGGTCAAGGACGTCCGGAAGTATTTCGAAGACCACATAGACGATCCCGACACCGCTATGAAAGCCGTCCGCGATGGGCTTCCATTGGGTCCGAACTATGTGCGCTACGAATTATCGTTCTATGGCGAAAGGCCGCGTAATAGCACCGGCACCCAGGGACGTTCCGGCGGACCCCCTGGAAGACGCGCCGACAAGCCGATGTTTCAGGCGACGCAGAAGCTTGACCCGCAAATGAAAAAACTCATGAAGCAAGCCCAGGCGAAGAGCGGGCTGCCCGCCGCGCCGCCACCCCCCCCGGACCTACCGAAGGACAAGGGCTCCGAAGTCCGCGAGTTCATCAAGGATCCCTTCGGCAAGCCCTACATCCCCGGATCCAGCCTGAAAGGCTGTCTGCGCACGGCGCTGGCCTTCGTATTATCCGAGTCGGTACGCCCCGGCCCCAAGGTACTGAATAACATCAGAAGCCAAAGACCAGAACGTAAGGAATGGCTCTTCACCAATACGGTAAACCCCCTGATGTTCGGCAGAGGCGCGACCGAAGACGTACTGAAGGCATTCATCGTTCGCGACTCGGCGCCCCTGGAAGATTTCCGGCAACGCTTCGCGATGACCCACGTCAAAGTCATGAACATCATGCAGCGAAATTTCGAGGCCAAGTACGGCATGCCCATCTACCTCGAAAGCCTTATGCCCGGTACCGGCGCCATCGAGATTCCCTTCTACGTGGACTTGTTCCGTCTGAAGAAAGACTCGGCTCTCGCAGAAGTTGCCGGCGGCAGAACGGTACGGCTGCTCCAAGAGGGCGCTGAACTCTCGGGCGCATTACAGGCATTCTCCACCGCATTGATCGATCACGAAATCGCCTTCTATCGCGATCAACATGCAAACAACGCCGTATCGTTTTTCGAGGGATTACGCCGAACCGGCGCCATCCATCTCGACCTCGGTTTCGGCACAGGCTGGAACGCCAAGACCGTGGGACTTCAACTCGAAGATAACGAACTGGCGGCCATTCGCGACCAGTACGGGCGCAATCGAGAAGGAAAGCCTAACAAGAACATGGGGTCTCCGGGCCATCCCGTTTTCCCCAAGACCCGCAAATGGGCGGCCACGGCCAATGACGGTTACCGGCCCATGGGCTGGTTTCGACTCGAAATAGACTGGAAGTAGCAAGCCATACGCGGCCCGCGCTGTTGCGCGCCGCGAATGTTCTTTGGAAGTTGAATCACCCAATGGGGGTGAAGAGGAGAACTGTTTCCATGCAACTTGTAATTTCCGATTTCAACGCGCACTTCGGCAAGACCGGCGAACGCTTCGTCGTCCGCTCGCCCGGCGAACCCCCGCGCGAGCTGCCCGCCCACGCGGTGTCCCACGTCCTCATTGCCGGGCCATCCGTCACCTTCTCAACCGACGCCATCCGCCTGGCCTGCGAAAAAGGCGCCGCCGTCTCCTTCCTCTCCTACAACGGCGAACCCTATGCCCATCTCGTCACGGCCGACGCCCACCGGCACGTCGTACTCCGGCGCACCCAACTGGACGCCACCCGCGATACCCGCGGCATTCGCATCGCCCGCGTCATCCTGCGCGCCAAGCTCGGTAACCAAGCCGCCACCCTTCGCTACTTCGCCAAGTCCCGCAAAGAATCCGACCCCAGCGAATACGCCATCCTCCGCAAGGCCGCCGACGCCATCAACGCATTCGTGCCGCAGCTCGACGCCATACCCGACGAACCCGTCGAAGAAGCGCGAGCCAAACTCATGAATCGCGAAGCACTCGCCGCCCTCGAATACTGGGCCGCCATCAAAGCCATACTGCCCGGCGACCTGCGTTTCGAACAACGCGTGCGCCGCGGCGCCAACGACCCCGTCAATGTCGCCCTAAACTACGGATACGGCATCCTCTACAGCCGCATCTGGAGCGCCACGCTCATCGCCGGACTCGACCCCTACGCCGGATTTCTCCACGCCCTCGAAGACGGCAAACCCGCCTTCATCTGCGATCTCATCGAGGAATTCCGCCAGCTTACCGTGGACCGGCCCGTTTTCGCCATCCTCACCAAACGATGGACCCCTACCTTCGAAACCCACGGACGTCTCGACGCCGAAAGCCGAAAACGACTCGCCGGCCGCGTCCTCGAACGACTCAACGACACCCTCGAATACCACGGAAAACGGCAAACCATCAGTTACATCATCCAGGCCAAGGCCTATGAAATCGCGGCGGAACTTCGCGGGGAACGCACACACGAACCGTTCACCGCGCCCTGGTAAGAGGAACGCCCATGCAGACACTCGTCGCATTCGATATCGGTAACGACCGCCTGCGAAAACAGGTCGAGACCGCCTGCCGAGACGCCGCCATGGAGCGCGCCCAGTTCTCCGCGTTCCTCGGAGAACTCGATGAAGACGCCCGCGAAAAACTGCTTGACACGATTCAGCAACTTATTCGACAATACCTCAAGCAAGAGAAAAAAGACGACCAAGACCGCAAACTATGTATCCAAATGTTTCCCATCTGCGCCGCAGACTTCAACAAAGCCGTGCAACTCGGACGTGAATCCCGCACGCCGGTCGAGCCCTGCCGACTCCCCCCAATCATGATCTTATAGCGGTCCGCAACCCGGAGGATCGACATCACCGGACACCGGGTCCGACACAAAGCAGCCGAAAAGACACACGCCCCCATCTAACACACCCGGCAACATGACGCCCAACACACCCGACCGCATTCGAACGTTTCACAGTCAAATACAATGCCTTGACTTCCGGTAAGAATTATGTTTTACTAAAAACATGCTAAATAAAATACATCAGTCCGAAGATCGCGAAAGGCCCTGAAAAAGCCCCCGATCTTCGAAAGAGGTAAACCATTTGAATCAAACGTGTTACACATTTTGGGCCGGCAAAGCCATTCAAAAAGGCCTCGTTTACCGCACATAAGAGGCCAATCTGCGAAACTCGACCGGAAAAGTCACGCAACTTCAACGGATTCAAAGCCTTGAGCAAGGAAAAAAACACAAGGCGCGGATTTCAAAAAAACGTAAATCCGTCAAATGGCTTCCCTTTACCCCCATGACCTGATGAAAAAGGGATAGAAACGTATTCGTATGCCGCCGTTATTCCTAAAGCACGCTCTTTACCCCCATGACCTGATGAAAAAGGGATAGAAACGTGCTTCGCCAGCGCCATCGCGAACTGGGCGCGCCCCTTTACCCCCATGACCTGATGAAAAAGGGATAGAAACTGGCTCTCGGAGGCCAGTTCGACGGCCTCACTGAGCCTTTACCCCCATGACCTGATGAAAAAGGGATAGAAACAGCGTGCGGGCATCCGCAAATTGATTATTGAGGGTCTTTACCCCCATGACCTGATGAAAAAGGGATAGAAACAATTTTTACGATTTTACTCATAACCCATCCTTTACCCTTCTTTACCCCCATGACCTGATGAAAAAGGGATAGAAACCGCGTGCGCGGGCGCGTGCGCGTGCGGATCCTGTTCTTTACCCCCATGACCTGATGAAAAAGGGATAGAAACCTGCCAATTTCGCGCCCTCAGGCGCGTCATCAATCTTTACCCCCATGACCTGATGAAAAAGGGATAGAAACGGCTATTATAGCCAGCCCGTATAGACGCTGGAAACCTTTACCCCCATGACCTGATGAAAAAGGGATAGAAACTATTCGTCCCTCTATACGTCCAGCATGTTTAGTATCCTTTACCCCCATGACCTGATGAAAAAGGGATAGAAACTTTTTTGGGGCGTTAGATTGGTCTAACGATTTTTTCTTTACCCCCATGACCTGATGAAAAAGGGATAGAAACAAGAAACATGATTGCCCACCGCAATTCGGCGGGCGTCTTTACCCCCATGACCTGATGAAAAAGGGATAGAAACATATAATTGCCCACCGCAATTCGGCGGGCGTCCTTGCTTTACCCCCATGACCTGATGAAAAAGGGATAGAAACAACTCGGGAAAAACAAAGTGTTTCGATCAAACAACTTTACCCCCATGACCTGATGAAAAAGGGATAGAAACTCGGATCCGGGTTTTTCACCGGTGAAAGCGTATCTTCTTTACCCCCATGACCTGATGAAAAAGGGATAGAAACCCATTTGTCCACCCCGACTACTGCCGGCATTTGCGACTTTACCCCCATGACCTGATGAAAAAGGGATAGAAACGAAGTTATCCGGTTCTGCAGTACGATTATTTCGACATCCTTTACCCCCATGACCTGATGAAAAAGGGATAGAAACAACGCAACCGAAAAATATTGGTATTTTTTTCGCGCCCTTTACCCCCATGACCTGATGAAAAAGGGATAGAAACAAGCTGAGCCGCGCGCCCCTGCGTATCGATGAGGTCTTTACCCCCATGACCTGATGAAAAAGGGATAGAAACTTTATCTTTTGCAGGTCTTCTGCCTGCTTTTTGAATTCTTTACCCCCATGACCTGATGAAAAAGGGATAGAAACAAGGGCAAGAAGATCATTGAGGAGGGCAAGAAGATCCTTTACCCCCATGACCTGATGAAAAAGGGATAGAAACATTGCTTTCATCGTTTTCCCTCGCGTTAGACTAGTCCTTTACCCCCATGACCTGATGAAAAAGGGATAGAAACCTCTAAGGAGCCATAACTCAAACATATATCATATCTTTACCCCCATGACCTGATGAAAAAGGGATAGAAACATTTCATCAGGAGCCGCGAGCACTCACCGATTAATGCTTTACCCCCATGACCTGATGAAAAAGGGATAGAAACACACCTAAATGAAACGGATACGATCTATTATTTGCACTTTACCCCCATGACCTGATGAAAAAGGGATAGAAACTATCGATCATGTTTGGATTATTATCCATGCACAATTCTTTACCCCCATGACCTGATGAAAAAGGGATAGAAACCTGTCGTCCCCTCGCTCCAACGCCGCCGCGTATTCGCTTTACCCCCATGACCTGATGAAAAAGGGATAGAAACAATTCGATTATCCAAGCGGAATAGCAGTTTATAACTTTACCCCCATGACCTGATGAAAAAGGGATAGAAACCACATTGATCTGTATTGAGCAATAAAGATTTCACTGCTTTACCCCCATGACCTGATGAAAAAGGGATAGAAACGCTTTTCTATCCGTGACAGCATTCTTCTTCTTGACTTTACCCCCATGACCTGATGAAAAAGGGATAGAAACAAGTTATCGTTCGTTTACTCTATAATCCAAGGTCCCTTTACCCCCATGACCTGATGAAAAAGGGATAGAAACAAAATATACCTGAGCGATTCGGATGTGTCGTTGTCTTTACCCCCATGACCTGATGAAAAAGGGATAGAAACACTTCTTCGTTCGGCGGTTGCCTTTGATCCACTGGCTTTACCCCCATGACCTGATGAAAAAGGGATAGAAACTATAAATGCCCCGGCGGGGTTAGACCGGGGCATCGCCCTTTACCCCCATGACCTGATGAAAAAGGGATAGAAACTTCACCACACTGTATCTTAGACGCGGCGGAACGAAATCTTTACCCCCATGACCTGATGAAAAAGGGATAGAAACCGATAAAGTGCCGCCGATTCACGAGGCGATTTGCGCTTTACCCCCATGACCTGATGAAAAAGGGATAGAAACTACTTTCTAGACAGATTGAGGCTAACAATATAATTACTTTACCCCCATGACCTGATGAAAAAGGGATAGAAACAACCTCCTTTATGTCCTTATGGTTGTTTTGGGCACCTTCTTTACCCCCATGACCTGATGAAAAAGGGATAGAAACGGAGTTCGGCGAAACCTATCTTCCCCTCGACAATTACTTTACCCCCATGACCTGATGAAAAAGGGATAGAAACCGATCTCCATTTTGGAGAGTCCGAGTTCGGCCTGGCTTTACCCCCATGACCTGATGAAAAAGGGATAGAAACGATCACTCACAAACTACTCTCGATTTTCTCAACCACTTTACCCCCATGACCTGATGAAAAAGGGATAGAAACCGGTAAGCGATCTGCCGAGTTCCTCATTGTTTTTTACTTTACCCCCATGACCTGATGAAAAAGGGATAGAAACGCGCGTCGCGCGCGCGCCAGCCGTTAGACTTGGTCTCTTTACCCCCATGACCTGATGAAAAAGGGATAGAAACGATTTCCATTACCTTTTCCTTCAACATTTTCATTTTCTTTACCCCCATGACCTGATGAAAAAGGGATAGAAACATTCAGACCGTCCATGAAGTCTTTCCGATTACTCACTTTACCCCCATGACCTGATGAAAAAGGGATAGAAACTTATACCGTCGAGCTGCTCATGCAGCTCGAGAGTATCTTTACCCCCATGACCTGATGAAAAAGGGATAGAAACCGCCGGCCACCGGCGGGTGGGTTATTTTTCACGCCCTTTACCCCCATGACCTGATGAAAAAGGGATAGAAACGATTTTTTTCGCGTCTGCGTTCATTCCGTCTCCTTTCTTTACCCCCATGACCTGATGAAAAAGGGATAGAAACTTTCCTCCTTTGCCGCATGGGCATGTTCGATTTCCTTTACCCCCATGACCTGATGAAAAAGGGATAGAAACGCCTGCCGAATTGCGGCAGGCGATCGCGTTTTTGTCCTTTACCCCCATGACCTGATGAAAAAGGGATAGAAACAAGGTCCCCGTCAATTTTTATTGCTCCCATAGCTCGCTTTACCCCCATGACCTGATGAAAAAGGGATAGAAACTGTTTATCGAGACTCAAGTTTTTCGGTGCGCACCATCTTTACCCCCATGACCTGATGAAAAAGGGATAGAAACGCTTTGACATAACACCGGAACATCGGATAAAAAGAGGCTTTACCCCCATGACCTGATGAAAAAGGGATAGAAACCTGTGAAGCAGGGCGCGTCATTTACGACGCAAAGATTCTTTACCCCCATGACCTGATGAAAAAGGGATAGAAACGAGTTCCTCGTCGACCAACCCGGCCGCTCGGCCGGGCCTTTACCCCCATGACCTGATGAAAAAGGGATAGAAACTCCTTTAGCGTTTTCATCTCATTTTCCTTTCTTTTTCTTTACCCCCATGACCTGATGAAAAAGGGATAGAAACCAACCGCACGGATTGTTTTGTTGTATATATCTGTTCTTTACCCCCATGACCTGATGAAAAAGGGATAGAAACTATCCAGCACGGCGGCCAACGCCGGATCGGTTTTCTTTACCCCCATGACCTGATGAAAAAGGGATAGAAACCCGTCGGGAAACGATATTTCGTGTGGTGTGAGATTCTTTACCCCCATGACCTGATGAAAAAGGGATAGAAACAACTAACTGACTCCCCATAACTCAAACATATATCACTTTACCCCCATGACCTGATGAAAAAGGGATAGAAACTTTTTATAACAGGGACAGAGTCCCTGTCATCGATCTTTACCCCCATGACCTGATGAAAAAGGGATAGAAACGGCTCGACGCCTCCCCGTTCGGCGTCTTTGAAATTGGCTTTACCCCCATGACCTGATGAAAAAGGGATAGAAACGGACACTCAGAGACCATTCTCGCTGAAGCAGCAGAACTTTACCCCCATGACCTGATGAAAAAGGGATAGAAACAATGTCAATTCGGTTCTGCACGCCGCCAAGTAACTTTACCCCCATGACCTGATGAAAAAGGGATAGAAACACGTTTCGTTGGCACGATCCATAATCGCGCCAGCCCTTTACCCCCATGACCTGATGAAAAAGGGATAGAAACCGGTGAGTCGCTCACCGAATTCGTGATCACTCTTTCTTTACCCCCATGACCTGATGAAAAAGGGATAGAAACTGTTACCCATAGCCACGGATTCGTCGCGTGTTGTACTTTACCCCCATGACCTGATGAAAAAGGGATAGAAACATATAAACCGAACCCGTGCTCGCACGGTGCGTCATCTTTACCCCCATGACCTGATGAAAAAGGGATAGAAACCTATTACAGAGCGCCGCAACCAAAGCCTCGTAATTCTTTACCCCCATGACCTGATGAAAAAGGGATAGAAACATCCAATATTTTCGTTGTTGCGCTCATCACTCGCAGCTTTACCCCCATGACCTGATGAAAAAGGGATAGAAACACGCCACTGGAGACTTCAACTCTCTTTTTCATTCAGCTTTACCCCCATGACCTGATGAAAAAGGGATAGAAACGAAGCAGCGGCTGCGGCACGTGCCATCAATTGCAACTTTACCCCCATGACCTGATGAAAAAGGGATAGAAACAACAACGCTGCGGCGTCGTACCCCGACATAGCCATGTCTTTACCCCCATGACCTGATGAAAAAGGGATAGAAACTTTGAAACCGCCGCCCGTTCGTCAGTGCGCTATATGCTTTACCCCCATGACCTGATGAAAAAGGGATAGAAACAGTTCTTCTATAATTGCCTTTCGTATCCATCGTATCTTTACCCCCATGACCTGATGAAAAAGGGATAGAAACAATTATTAGCGGAAAAATTGGTTTTGCCGAGTTGCGGCTTTACCCCCATGACCTGATGAAAAAGGGATAGAAACCCGGTTTCCCTCAGCCATGTTCGCGCGATTTCCCGCTTTACCCCCATGACCTGATGAAAAAGGGATAGAAACTGCGCACCGCGCGCACCGTTTATAAATATAGCGGGTCCTTTACCCCCATGACCTGATGAAAAAGGGATAGAAACGGGACGGGCCATACCTCTTTCCAAAATCGAGTGGATCTTTACCCCCATGACCTGATGAAAAAGGGATAGAAACAGCGTACTTGCGGCGCGTCTAAGTGCGCCGAAAGTCTTTACCCCCATGACCTGATGAAAAAGGGATAGAAACCGGTATTTCGCGTTGATCAACCATTCGTTTTCGACCGCTTTACCCCCATGACCTGATGAAAAAGGGATAGAAACGCCGCCGCAAGTTTTGCTTGCAGATCGGCAATAACTTTCTTTACCCCCATGACCTGATGAAAAGGGGATAGAAACGACATGTTGACGCGGGTGGTTTTCAAAGCGTCACCCTTCAGGGCATTTTTCGGCAGGGGTATCCCGTGCTTTCTCATCGCGCCTTTTCGGGGCATCTGCACGCCGTCACGCGCGGAGGGGCCAATCCGCCTTCCATTTCAGCATGATCAACCGAGTTTGGCCGTTGATCAACCATGGTTGACTGTCCAGATGGCGCCTCGGTGTATCGGTGCAGACGCCATTTCCTTCAAAAGATTGGCGTTTCAGCTGGTTACGCGTTTTTGACATGCACTGGCATGCATGTTGCGTTCAGTCTCTCATCTGCCCGGCATGGGGCCGGGAGGATACATGAGGAAGTAGGTTATGACGCACGCATGTCAGGCACAAGGCGATTTGAGACGGGGAGCGTTCAGGCTCGGTGGATTGACGCAACGCATTCCGGGCGTCGAGCGATCGGACATGCCGGCGTTATTGTCGCGGTTGGAGCGGTCCATGACGGGCGCTGGTCCGCATGCGTCGGCCGGGAACAATCTGCCGCGCTTGGGTTCGGCGCCGAGGGAGACATTCGAGCCTTGTGGGATGGAGTCCTTGCTCGATACGCTCCGGGCGTTCGAGGCATTGCGGGATGGAAGTGATACAGGCCGGCGGGACCGCGTGCAGACCGGTTGGCTTCCGGCGCGGCCGCCTCAATCGGCGGACCCGTCGTTCCCGGGCGGACGATTGGGGAGCGCACTCGCGGCGCTGGGCATCGAACGGTTGCACCAACACCAGGTGGAAGCCATCCGGCACATCCAGGCAAGAGAGACGGTGGTTTTATCCGCGCCGACGGCGAGCGGCAAAACCCTGTGTTTCAACGCACCGATTGTAGAGGCGCTTGCCGCCAACCCACGGGCAACGGCCCTGATGGTGTTTCCCACGAAGGCCCTCGCGGCGGATCAACGTGCGCAGCTTGAGATGTTCTGCCGGGCCTATGGGGCGGAATCGGTGAGTTCGTGGATCTACGATGGGGATACGCCTTCGAGCGATCGTGCGATATTGCGGAAGACCCCGCCGCAAATTCTGCTTACGAATCCGGAGTATCTGCACCTGGCTTTTCTGGGGCATGGGGAACAGTGGCGCGACTTCCTTGGCCGGCTTCAGTTTCTGGTGCTGGATGAGATTCACGAATACCGGGGCTTCTTTGGCACGAATGCGGCCCTATTGTTCCGCCGGTTCCTGCACAAGCTGTCTGAACTGGGCTCGCGGCCGACGGTGGTGCTGTCTTCGGCAACATGCGCCAACCCCGAAGAGCACGCGGAGCGTCTGACGGGGCTGCGCGCCACGCTTGTGCGCGACGAGAGCGGTATGCGGCCGGAACGGCATTTCGGCTTTATTGCGCTCAATGCGCCGGACTATAAATTCTCCTCGATTTTTGCATTACGTATCGCGCGTGCGGCGTTGGCTTGCCAGCGCAAGGGGTTAAGCACGATCGTGTTCTGTCCCACGCGCAAGTCCGTCGAGGAAATCCTCGCCCAAGCCCAAAAGGACGCGGAGCGGTTTGGCCTGGACCCTGGACGCATTGTCCCGTACCGCTCGGGATACACGACGGAAGAACGGCGCAGCATCGAGCAGGGTCTTCACGATGGAACGTACCAAACCGTGTTTACGACCAATGCGCTTGAGATAGGCATAGATATCGGGCGGCTCGACGTCTGCATCCTCGCGGGGTTCCCGGATAACATCATGTCGGCTTGGCAGCGCATCGGCCGGGCGGGCCGGCGTTGGGACCGCAAAGCGTTCGTTCTGTATTACGCACAGAACAACGCGGTGGACCAGTTTTACGCGGACAACCTCGCGGCGTTTCTGGAACGCCCGCTCGACGAAATTATGGTCGGCGTGGACAACGATGAGTTGATTCAACGGCATTTGCCTTGTCTTCTGTACGAATCCGGTCGGCTGGAAAATGACGACGCGTATCACGCGATTCTTGGACCCGCGTTTCTGGAGCGGTACCGGCAGGCGTCCAAAGACTACAAGCCCGCGAGCCATCGGGTTGCGCCGCACATGCGCTGCGCCATACGCAGTGTCGGCGGCCAGACTTGGGTACTCAAGCTGCATGGCCGCGAGATCGGCAGCGTATCGAATCAACAACTGTTTCGCGAGTGCTATCTTGGAGCCGCGTATCGCCATTTCGGGCGGACGTATCGCGTCGTGGCTCACGGCAACAACGAGGTGTTCCTCGAAGACGCACCCGCCGGCCTGCGTACCGAGGCATCGTTCTATTCGACAGCCATCACGGATGCGGTGCGGAGTGGGAGACGCTGGAATGGGGCCTTCAATGCGTACCATGGGAGTCTGACCATCTTCGAGAATTTCGCGGGGTACAAAACCTTCGATGCCGATGGCGCCGTGATCGACGAGAAGCGGGAAAGCCTGGCGCGATCGCTGCGAGTGCGGGCGTTCTGGTTGAGCATCGAAAAACCTGTCGTGCCGGGCGATGCCGAAGAGGGTTTCCGAGGGCTGGAGCAACTGCTCCGGATCGGCGCGCCATTTATCATTCCCTGCGACCGGTATGACCTCGGCAGTCTGACCAGCACCAAGGATCCAATCACCGTATATATTAATGAGACGGTGCCGGGCGGGATCGGTTTGGCCGAAAAGTTGTACGAGGTGTGGCGGACGGTGCTTGAGTACGGCATGAAGATCGCTCGGGAATGCCCGTGTGCAAACGGTTGCCCCCGGTGCGTGCAATCCAACCGGTATGACCGAAGCGGGAACCCGGTGCACAAGCAGGCGGCGCTCGAATATGCAGCGAGCGTACTTGAAATCACCAAGGGTCAGGCACAGGAAACGCTTGATCCGGAATTGCAGTCATGGACATAAGGCGCGGTGTGTTCGATGCGCCTACGCACACATGGACCTTTGAGTGTGGATCGTAGAACGGGTAGAATGCAGGACATTCTCTATGATGCGCAAAACGCGCGATGGCTAATCCAGAGAGGAGAATCTGTATGACGATTATACTGATTGCGAATGTCGGGCAACGGGACCTGTCCCTGGATGAGAAGGCGCTGGCCTCTAAGGACCCCGAGCGGGCTGAAAATCTACGCCGGTTGCGCGAGGAAAAGCGGATACGGGAATGGGGACGCCTGATCGCCAAGGACTATGTTGCGCTGGCCCCCTTCCTGGATGCTCCCATGCTGTGTAGTGCGCTGGATAGTCTGGCCAAACGGGGCGAGCGGCTGAACGAGATTGTGCTTGTTGCAACAAAGCAGCGGGACAAGGAGTTCATGAAAGGCGACACGTTCGTATGTGCCGAGGTCCTGACACAACTCCTGCCGGACAAGTATGCGGGGTTAATCGGGGATGCGCGACTCCGCGTGCAAACGCTGTACGAACCGCCTCATGATCTGAATGCCATGCTGGATGAGTATGGAGCACTGTGTTCCACTATTGACGCCGACCTGCTGTTCGCGCTTTGCACCGGGGGGACACCGGCCTGCAACATGGCATTGTCATTGCGCGCTATTGAGAAGTTCGGGGAACGTTGTGTGACGCTACATGTGCCGGAAGGCGCCAGTGAACCGTTGCGTTTGAATGTCGTTGAATACGTGTTGGCCCGGCAGCGTCGGCACGCCTTGCGCCGGCTTGTGGAACGGCGTGATTTCGACGCAATCGTCCAGAACTCGGATCATTCTGAGACGGTACGAGCCTTGGCCAAGGCGGCGGCTGCGCGGATGAACTTGGATTTTGAGCAGGGCTTGTATGATCTACAGAAGTTGAAGACGGAACGCAAGCTGGAAGGCCTTGAGGAACTGTTCGCCGAGGCGCGATTGTTGTCACAAGGATCACGGGTTCATGTGCTCCGCGAGGTCTACTGGAGTGCTGTAACCAAATGGCGGCTCGATGAATGCGCTGATTTTCTGGGCAGAGCATGGCGTTTGCTTGAGGCAAGCCTTTACCGCGTCATCGCTCGCATCACCGGCTTGGAAAAAGATGACGGGCTCGAGTTCAAGATAAGTTTTGAAGCATGGGCAAATGCGTCGGAGCAATCTGAATATGCCGAATATGTTCGGAAGAAGTTCGACAAAAAGAGCAAGAAGGCGCAACCGCTTGCGTGCAATGTGGGGGTTCTCTCGGCGTCACTCAGTTTCTTCGAGAACCACCCTGATACCATCAAGAAGGCCGGATTCAACTTGGATGTTTTTCAACGTTTTCATGCCGTTGTGAAACAGCTTCGACCGTTGGCGGACCTGCGGAATAAGTGTGTAATCGCGCACGGATTTGAGGGATTGTCAAAAAAAAAGCTGCTTGAAACCGTGAAATTCAAACAAAATGATGACCAGATTCTTGACGTTCTCGCTGAATTGCTCCTTGTACAAGGAATTACGCTGGGAACGGATCCATACCAACGATTCGCTGACGCCATAGTCTCTCTTGAAGCAGATGAAAGATAGATCATGTTTGACAAGTTGAACGCGACAGTCCAGCGCGTGCGATTTCGGACAGAGGAGCCCTTGATGCTCCCGGAATACAAGGGTTCGACATTCCGGGGCGCGCTGGGGCATGCTTTTCGCCAGGTGGCTTGCGCCTTACGCAGGCAGACCTGTGATGGATGTCTCTTGCGCGAACGCTGTGCCTACAGTGTGTGCTTTGAAACGCCGGTGCCTAAGAGTTCGGAAATCATGCGCAAGTATCCGCGCGCACCGCATCCTTTTATTCTAGAACCGCCGCTGGAAGACCGGTGTAAATATGAGCCGGGCGAAGAATTGGCGGTAGGGCTTGTTCTGGTAGGTACGGCCCAAGATCATCTGCCGCACTTTATCTATGCGTTTGATGAGATGGCCAAAGGGGGGCTGGGCAGAAACCGCGGGAAGACGAAACTCCTCGGTGTAGAGACCGAAACGCGCGATGGTGAAATCCGAACGTTGTACGACGGGCAGAACGAACGGTTATCGGAAACACCTGTGCCGCTTACGCTGCAAGACGTGCGGGCAAGGGCAGAAGACCTGCGAAACTGCCCCGTAAGGCTCACCTTTGAGACCCCCATGCGTCTGATGGTTGAGGGGCGACTGTCCATGTCGCCTGAATTATCTGCGCTACTGCCATCACTATTACGCCGACTCAGCCTACTGGAATATTTCTTCTGCAAGGGGACTTTTGTCCGGGACATAGACTGTCTGCTCGCAGCGGGCTCTGCGGTCAAACTGTTGCGATCCGAAGTCACTTGGAAGGATTGGACGCGCTATTCCTCCCGTCAGAAGACGACTATGGAATTCGGCGGATTCATGGGCTGGGCAGAGTATGACTCCATGCCGGAGGAAATTCTCGACGCACTCGCCTGGGGTGAACGGCTTCACCTGGGTAAAGCCAGCGCATTCGGCCTAGGCAAGTACCGTATGGAACGCATGTAACCTACCCCCGCATAACGCAAGAGGGTTTTCAACATCAGCCGAAATGTGCTGCTGCAACAAGAAAACGAAGGAATGCCATGCTATGAATCAACCGTGGGGGTATTGCCAATACAACTAGAAAGGGGTCAACATGAAGTGCGACATGTGCGGCAAAGAAATCATGAATGAAGAAGCTACGGAGTGTGCCGGCTGCGGAATGATCTTGTGTCCCGAGTGCAGTATCAGCGGCTTCTGTGCCAATTGTATTGGCGGCGGAATACTGGATTGACACTTAGATTCATACTGTAAATGGCGTAACCGTTCACAAGCTGTAGATTGGTATAGGAACAACCTGTGGAGTAGGATCTGAGTGCGTTAAGGAGGTGCGGGCGTCCATGAGGGGATGGAGTCTCCGTTGATGTGGGCTCGGACAGTCAAGCCGTTGCATTTCATCGTTTTCAGGAGTTAAGATGAACGCACAAGGGCGGGAATGACCGGGACTTTGCAGGGAACAAAGTGAAACGAAGACAGCGGGAAAAGGGCTTTCTGCGAGCCCATTATAACCCGCTGAGCGGCCGGAATCGGAGGAGTCATGTTGGAAATGATGCACAATGACCATGATGGCAAGTCCCGTCCTGCCGCGAACAAAGGACGCAGGTTCGTTGCCGCCGCGGGGGTATACGCGTTGGCGCTCATTGCGATGAAGATCATCTTCGTGGCGGGTATTGAAAGGCGGAGCGTCCGGATTGACGGTCCCGGCGGCAAGCCGTGCCTTGGAACGGCCTGGATACCCCCGTCGCCCAAGGCGGCTATCGTAATCGGCCACGGCGTGACGGCCAACCGGGGTTACATGGCGGTCGCGGCAAACGCTTTCGCCCGGAACGGCTATGCGGTGGCAGCCATTGATTTCTGGGGCCATGGGCGATCGCGGGAACGATTCGACTGGCCGTCAAACGGGGATCAGGTCAAGACATGGTGCCGCTGGGTTCGCACGCATTTTGAGGGACTTCCCCTAGCCTATCTCGGCCATTCGATGGGCGGCGCAGCGGGAGACGCGGCTTTTCGGGATGAAACGCCTGTCGAGGCGTTTGTCTCGATGGGCATGCTGCCCCGGAACGCGCCCGCCTGTAGAACCCTAATCGCCATGGGACAATTCGAGGAGTTGTTTTCCGTCTCGCGCGCCCGCGAAGTAGCCAAAGACAAAGCCGATGTGCTGGCCAGTCTCTTCAGCGATCACATGCTGGAGCCATTTGATCCGCTGCTGATCAAAGGCATCATGGACTGGACCGGCGCCGCGCTTGGACTGGACACGCCCGGTTCGTTTCCTTGGTTTCATGGGGCGCTGCTGTTGATGGCCGTGCTTGCCGGCTGTTCGGCGGCGATGCGGCTTGCGGAACAGGCCGCCTCTTTTCCAACCCCGCCCCAACAGGCGCCCGGCGCACTTCCGATGCCGGGGCGCTTCAACGCCTTCCGGATCGCCGCGTGGGCGGCGGGCTGCAAAGGAATCGCTGCGCCGCCGCGTTCGGGAAGCCTGTATCACGCCATCCTGCGGGGCGTTGCGTTCGGCCTTGCATTGGTCCTGCTGCTTTCGTGGTTGCTGACGGACAACGTGTACACCTGCAGCCTGAATCATCCGGAACGTTTGCTGATGTGGATCGCGGTGACGCCGGTTTTTGCCGGGGTGTTTTTCTTGACTACAAGCGCATTGGAGCGCAATCCCCTGCGCACGGCGTTTCAGCGCTTTGCCGTGGGCGCATTGACGCGCGCCGTTCCCTTGTTCGCGGGGTGCGCCGTGCTTGCGCTCATGGGACACGGCATCGCTTTCGCCGGTATGATGCTGGGCATTCTTGCGCTGGTTCTCATCTTCATTTCGGCGGTCCATGCGCTGGCCACGCGCGGCGCGGGCGATTACCGTTCCGGCATTGTCGCATCCGGAATTGTGCTGGCATGGATTACGGCGTTCTGGTTTCCCTTGATATGGGTGTCCGGATAAGGGGCTGAATTTACTGTAAGCGCCGGCCGTTTATGGCTTCGTCCGGGGTGGTTCTTCCGGATAGTAAAGAAATGGCGCACGTTGCCATTGGGCCTCATCGAACCGCGTGCGTTTGCGCGTGTAACCGAGCGGGGAACATTTCGGATTCAACGGCAGGCCGCAGCCCGATCCCACGTAACCGGGCGCGGACACTCCAAACGTTTCCCGCCACCACGCATCGTCGAAAAAGACCTTGACCACGTCGAGATCGCCGGCATCGTCCGTGTAAACGGCCGCGTTTTCGACAAGCAAGGGCCAAATATGCCGAAGGCAATCGCGGGTGGATGAAACGAGATCCACGTCGAGGAAGGCAAACACAATCGGATCCCGAAGCGTTTTCAACGAATCCGCAAAATATCCCTCGACCATTTCACAGACTTCGATGCAGCCGTACCGGGCGATATTCGCGCGGACTTCTTCCAAGGCGCCCGCGAACATCCCCTCCTTGTAATATCCATAGACGCCCGTGTGCAAGCCCTCGTGACGCCGCAAACCATCGTCCGGAAGCCCCCGGAACGAGTCGCAGACCCATAATTTGCGTCCCACGCGTTCGCATACGAGGGAAAGGCTTGCCGAACTCGCGCCTTTCCAAACCCCGCATTCGACCACGCTGCCCGCCACATCCGGCGGAACATCCATGATTTCGCGCGCAAGCGCCACATGCACCAGCGGCGAGGTCCCGGACGGAATCCCGGCATTGCACCGGCGGAATTTCTCAACCATCGTTTCTTTCTCGGACCGGGAAATGCCATACGCCTCGCCGGAACGGCCTTCGATAAAATCCGCAATCAGCGCGCCGCTCCACGGTTCCGCAGCCAGTTTTTCCAGTTCATACCGCACCATGCGCCGCATGAATGGCATGCCGCCCACGGCATTCTTCGCCATCCGGATCCATTCTCGCAAAGCATCGAACCTCCCGGAAAACGATTATCCATGAACCCATGCCCGAAGTCGAACATGAACCGCCCGATGGGTGGAATGGGATCGAAGTCTCTTATTGGATGGCGTGCGGCGTGACGATGGGTTCGGCGCCGTTTTCGTAGAATCGCGATTCGGCGAGTTGGCCGTCAACGTAAATTTCCACAGCCATTTTGTCCACATACGACACGGGCGGCAGGACGAGCGAGGATCCCGGCGCCAGCCGGGGCGGTTCGCCGTTTACGTATTGTCTTTCGAGCGGATAGAGCGTAACGCGCGTGCCGTTGCGGTCAATGGCGTCTATGCGCACTTCGCGGTCGAAAGGCGCCGGCGGCACGACGTAGGATATGTTGGCCTTCTGTTGAACGTCCGGCAGGGCAATGGTGCCCGACGGGCGCACGCTGTACACGACCCGGTCGCCTTCTTGAATCAGCGATCCGGCGGCGGGTTGCTGATCGAGGACGACGTCCATTGGTTGGTCGGGTTGATTGACGATGTTCGGGACCGGTTTTACGCCAAACGGGGCGAGTATTTGCAGGACTTCTTGGACGGGCTTGTGGAAAAGGTCGGGCATGATCCATGCATTTCCGGCGCGGCGGCCTTCGCTGACAAGCAGTCCAATAACCGTATTGCTGGCCACCAAGCGCGTGGGGGCCGGATCTTGTGCCAAAACCGTGTCGCGCGGACTCGAATGGGCAATGCGCGCCACCGCGCCCAGGGTAAAAGAGGTTTGCCTCAGGATTTCCGCCGCTTCCGTCAGGGTCTTGCCCACAAGGTCGGGCGGAGTGAGTGATTCGTTGCCCGCGCTGACGGTGAGGTAGACTTTGCGCCCGCCGCGTACCACCTTGCCCGCCGCAGGACGTTGTACGATGACATGGTACTTGGGCACGTGATCGTCGGCGACTTGCGTCTGTCCGCCAACCTCCAGTCCCTGTTGCGCGAGCATGAGCGATGCCTCTGTGATTGGGCGCAGCGTCACATCGGGCACTTTGACATAGGCCCCGCCGCTCAACAAATAGTTGAATACGTAGTATCCCGTTCCAGCCATGACGGCGAGGAAAAAAACGGTGGCCAGCAGCCAGCGCACACACCATCCCATGAACAGGAATACAAACGCGATGCCGTTCAGGATGCCTTCCGAAATCGCATCAAGAAAAATCCGTCCCAGTCCCCGGCTGTGGGGAGTGTTCGATACTGTCCCGGTCCCGTTTTCCACGGCGTGAACCATTCCGGACCATCTTCCGGAATGACCTTTTCTGTTTGCAGCACAGCCTGCACGACATCAAGCGTTTCCTGGCGCGTGGTCGTGCAGACGGAATAGACAATATGTCCCTGATTCTTGCAGACTCGCACCGCATTCCGCAACAGCGCGGTTTGCAGGCGGGCCAGTTCCTCGCGTCCCTGTGGCGTTGCGCGCCACTTTAAATCCGGGTGCCGGCGCAACGTGCCAATTCCGGTGCAGGGCGCATCCACCAATACCCGGTCGAAAACCGCGTTCAGTGGAAGTGAAAGACCGTCGCCACACACCAGGTGTACACCCTTGATGTGCAATCGCCCGACGTTATCCGCGATTCGCGGCAGGCGATTTGCGTGGCGGTCCATCGCCACAATTAACGCCGCATTGCCGGCCAACTGCGCCAGATGCGTCGTTTTGCCGCCCGGCGCCGCGCACATATCCAATACCCGTTCGCCCGCTTTGGGTTCCAGGAGGTGCGCGGGAAGCATGGACGCGGGGTCTTGAACCATGAACCAGCCCTGTTGAAAAAGTTTCGAGCGAACGGACGGCGCGCCGTGCGAGAGCGTCACTTCCTCCGGAACGACGGTTGTTTTTTTCGCGAGGTATCCGCCGGATTTGCCCAGCCGGTTGAGGGCTTCCACCAAGTGTTCCGGGGTTGTCGCAAGCGTGTTTGTCCGAATGGTGGCGTGTGCTTCCGAATTGCTTGCGACACAGAGGGCTTCCGCGGTTTCAGGGCCGAATTCGTCCAACCATTCCTCGACCAGCCAACGCGGCATCGAATGACGAATGCTCAAATAACCGGTGAAATCCTTATCGGGGGCGGGCAGTTGGGCATCGTCAATTCGTTGTGGAACTCGGCGGAGGACCGCATTGGCCACGCGCGCCAACCCGGCATGGCTGTGATGCCTGACAAGGTCAACGCTGGTGTGGACCATCGCGGGAAAAGTGACCTGTTTGCAGAACAGCGCTTGGAAAACGCCCATCCGCAGGATGGCGCGCACTGGTGGCGGCAGATCCCCGGCCGGTTCGCGCAGCAGGCGATTCAGCACGTGATCGCACAGCAGCAGGTGGCGAACGGTTCCGTAGACGAGTTGCGTCATGAAACGATGTCCGCGGTCGGTCAGCGTACGCCGCCGCAAGGCCGCATCCACCGCCAAATCGAGATAAGCCCCCTGTTCGAATACGCGCACCAGCACGCGAACGGCCGTATCACGAACAAGATCGAGATTCATGACTTGCTCCCAGGGGCGGAAGAATGCCCGCCGTGATCATGTCGGGAGATCCTCGAAGCAATCGCCGATGTTGACGGGCCGCCCCCGCATGAATGCGTCCATTCCCATCGGCTTTTTCCCGGGCATTTGAATTTCAAGAATAGCGATGGCGCCTTTTCCGCATGCGACGATCGCGCGATCGCGTTCGACGCGAATAACCGTGCCCGGCGCCGGTAGGGGAGAGGGCAGGTATTCCTCACTTTCCAAATGCGTCCGGTAAATTCGACAGATTTCGCCCTTGAACCGGCAATGCGCGACCGGCCACGGCAAGGCGGCGCGCACGAGGTTGTGAATGGCGGCTGCCGGCTGGGCCCATTGAATTTGGCCGTCCGCTTTTTCCAGCATACGGGTAACCGTTGCGCGTGCGTGATCTTGGGGAGTGAACACGGCCTTGCCGGAGGCCAGGAGATCCAATGCCTGTACCATCATTCGCGCGCCCATCTCGGCCAGACGATCCGACAGTTCCACGGCGTTTTCATCCGGGTCGATCGGCGTGCATTCCTGAAGAAGAATATCGCCCGTGTCCATGCCGGCATCCAGCCGCATGATCGTCACGCCCGTTTTCTCATTTCCGCACAGAATGGCCGATTGGATGGGCGACGGTCCCCGATGACGTGGCAACAGGCTGGGGTGCATGTTGAGAAAACCGTGGCGCGGCACATCGAGCAGCGGCTGTTTGAGTATGCGGCCATACGCGACCAGCACGCATGCGTCCGGTTCTTGTCCGCGCAACCATTCCTCAAAGGAGCCGTCGTTCAATTTCGACGGTTGCGCGACACTGATTCCATGCGCGGAGGCCCATTGTTTGACGGGCGGCGGCGCCGGTTTGTCGCTGCGGCCCTGCGGACGATCAGGCTGGCACACGACCGCGGAGACATCATGCGATGCCGATACCGCCTGCAAGGTCGGAACAGCCAAATCCGGAGTGCCGAAAAAAACGATGCGCATTACGAGGTGATGCCCGGTATGTCAATGCCGCCCGTGGCTTCGGCCAACTTGGCTTTGACGAGTTCCTGCGTCTTGCGCACGGCTTCGTTTATCGTGTTTCGAATCAATGTTTCGAGCATTTCAATATCGTTGTTTGCCATGGTTTCCGGCTCGATTTTGATAGACACAATCTCGAAATGACCGTTCATGACGACGCGCACCATGCCCCCGACCGCCGAAACTTCAATCCGTTGGTCGGCCAGCGAGGCGCGGATTTCCTCCATCCGAGACTTGATCTCGAACACCTGCTTGAACATGCCCTGCAAATTGCCCAGATTTTCCAGTCCTTTGAACACGCGTCAAACACCTCTTTTCCGGTTCCGTTTCAACCCCGTGACAGGGCAAGTATACCGAATTCGCGCATTCGAGCGCGAGAGGCCCATTTGTGGGAGCATGAAACACGATGGCATAATACGGCGCATAGGAAGCGGTTCCGGCAACCAAGGCAGCGCGAGGTCCATGCAGAATCAAATTGAGGTGCTGAATACTTTTTTTCTGATTGTTTCCTTCGTTTTGGGATGCATGATCGGCAGTTTTTTGAACGTTTGCGTGTGGAGGCTCCCGCGCAACGAATCCGTCGTCAAACCCCGATCGAAGTGCCCCCAATGCGGCACGCCCATCGCATGGTACGACAATATCCCCATCGTAAGCTGGCTGGCGCTCGGCGCGAAATGCCGGCATTGCCACACCTGGATCAGCTGGCAGTATCCGCTGGTCGAGGCCTTGACGGGCGTCTTGTTCGCCTGTGTCTATGCGCGGTTCGGTCTTTGCATGGCCACGCCGGTTTACATGGCCGTGTGCGCGGGCCTTGTGCTCGTTACCTTCGTGGATCTGGCCGATTGGACCATCCCGAACGAGGTGACCTTTCCCGGCATTCCACTCGGACTGGCCTGTTCGCTCGTGGGCATGTTTTATCCCGAATCGGGCTTTCTGACGCGCGATGTGTTCGATTCGCTGTTCGGCATTCTCCTAGGCGGCGGTATTCTGTACCTGCTGGACAAGTTGACGCGACTGTTGCTCAAAAAGCCAGGCATGGGCTTTGGCGATGTGAAACTCTTGGCCATGCTGGGGGCCTTTCTCGGCTGGCGGAGCATCCTCGTCATCATCATGCTGGCCTCGCTCGTTGGAAGCGCGGTCGGCGTTACGCTCGTCATCATCCAAAAAAGGAAAGGCATCGAGGAGGAAGCCCATTATTTGCCCTTCGGACCCTATCTGGCCGCCGCGGGTCTGCTCTTCCTGTTTTTCGGCCAGTCCATGATTGATTTCTATCTCGGCATGATGCACGCGCCCGAGCCGGTATCGGTGTTTCCATCGTGATCGCTGTCCCGTCGCATCCGGATATTGTCCGAATTTCCTTGCCGACCCCGTTCCCGGTGGGTCCGGTAAACGTTTTTCTCGTGAAACAGGACCCGCCGGTCCTGATTGATGCCGGAGCGAATACCGACGAGGCCTATGAACGCCTCGAACAGCGCCTGGCCGATCAGGGTCTCTCCGTGCGGGATATCGGCGTGGTTTTGCTGACGCACGGGCACATCGATCATATCGGCATGGTAAACCGGATTGTGCATGTATCGGGCGCGACATCCGGCGCCCATCCCGACGTTGTCGCGCACCTTCGCGCGTACGAGGACGACGCCAAGGAGTCGCTGGCGTTTTTTGTGGGCATCATGCGGCGTTGCGGCGTACCGTCGGACACCATCGAACGCATCTGCGAACTTCGCGCATCTTATAAAACACTCGTGGAACGCATAGACATCACCCGCGAACTTCGCGACGGCGATGAGGCAGCGGGATTGCGGGCGCTTCATGTGCCGGGCCATTCGCCGTCCGATATCCTTTTTTACGATCCCGTCCGCCGTTTGGCCTTTACGGGCGATCATGTGTTGAAGGGCGTCAGTCCGAGTCCCTTGATACGGCGGCCCCGGCCCGGTGAGGCGAAAGTCCGCACCTTGGCCGAATACCGTCAATCGTTGCAGCGCACCCGCGCGCTCGATATGGATGTGTGTTACCCCGGCCACGGCAGCCCCTTTGGAAATCACCGTGAAATCATAGACTCCCTGCTGCGCCGCCAGGAACGCTTTACGCAGCAAGTGTATGCGTTGTTGGGAGCGGGGCCTTTCACGCCGCATCAGTTGATGGGCATGCTTTTCCCGCGTGTCGCGATGGATACCCTTCATTTTGGCCTATCGAGCGTCCTCGGTCACCTCGAAATCCTGGAAGAATGCGGCATGGTCGCCTCGGAGGAACGCGACGGGATACTCTATTTTTCCCGGCGGCCAACGGAAATCGGGGTGAAAACCTGTGCCGGGTTGGAAGACGAAGAAGGCGTCCGGTCGGGTCCGATAGCCCGTTAGAAGCGGTCGAAGGTCCAGACATACGGTGCGCGGCGGGGAAACAGCGCGGCGAGAAATCGCCTGGTTTCCTCGGATAGAATTCGGCGGCGCGCCGCCAGCACGTCCTCGACATGCCTGCACCCCGTGACAAGATACATCAATTCCACCGGGGTGAGGCTGACGCGGTTGCGGCCGGAAGCCGCCGCGACGTCAATTGCGCCGCGGTTCGAACGGATGCGGTACGCTTCCCCGCCGGCCAGCAGCGTCAATTCCGCGCGCGCGTCCCGCAACGAACTGTCTGCGATGAGCCGTTCCCATTCCGGGGTCATGCTTTCAAGGGTTTCGGACAGATTGACGAAGGCCAGCATGCCGCCCTCATCGTGGGTGACGCGCATTTCGTGAATGGATTTGTATTGGAGCAGAAAATGCGCAAACGGATGCGGCGGCGGCACGAGAAAGCGGATTCGCCCGGCGGCCTCGTCGGCGGCCATGTGCGCGCAGGCGGCCAGCACGGACTCGCAGGAGGCATTTTCAGCAACGCCGACTTCGTCAACCACGAGAGCCGTCCCGTCTTTGCGCGCCATGAAATACGCGACGACCTTGCCTTGTCCGTTGGCGAGCACGCGGATGGACTTGCCGCAGTGGGCCCATTTGTTGGTGAGATGGGCGCTGTTGCGAATCAGGCTGCACGCCACCCCGTTGTCGTTTGCATTGTGAATGCGCTGAATCGTGGGGATATCGCCAGGCTTGGCAAGCCGGACTTTATGGGCGGATGCCGACAAGGACGCCGTCTCCTCCAATTCGACGATGATGGCATAATCCGACAACGCCGTGGCGAAACCGAAGCGATGATAGAAATTGGGAATGCCAAAAAGAAGGGAGAGGTGGTAGCCGTGATTGCGCATGTAGTCGAGCGTGTCGATGATTAGCGCCCGGCCGATCCCCTTTTTACGGTGCCGCGGTTCCGTCGTGACCCATCCCATGCCGCCCGTCTTGAGGCGCGCCTCGCCCAGACGAATCGTCTCGGTGTTCATGCGCAAGGCGCCGGCCAGTTCGCCTCGCCACAAGGCGATGCGGGTGTGTTCCCGGCGGAATCCGGGATAGCCCGCCCCGCAGGTTTCCAGCCAATTCAGCGCGGCGAAATAATCGGTCATGTGCACCTTGGCCATCAGATCGTTGGCGAGGCGCAATTCCTCGTCCGTCTCGACGCCTTTGCACAACAATTCCGCGTTTGGTTTTGCAAACAGCATATACGCTCCAATCCGGGCCGGATTGTAGCACAGGCAAGGCCGAAGCCTCGAAATGATCGAATCGAAAACGATCTATCGGGAGAGGACGGGGTACTTACAAATCGGCGACGGACAACCGGTCTTCTTATTCGTAACTCTGAATTTTACAAATGGGAAGCCCTTTTTCCCGTGCCCATGCTTCCCATTCGTCGGCGGTTCTCGTCAGTAATACCGCCTGAAGCGCTTCGCGGTCGGCGAATTCGAGGCCGAGTTCCCGGCGGAGGGTCTGCGCGAAATGGGTTTCGAGCGTCGCGACGGCCAGACAACCCTCGCGCGTGGCGTAACACCCGTAATCGGGCACTCCGCCTCCCAATACGCTTTCCGGCCGGGTAATGCCGCGCCGAAGCGGCTCCGCATAAAACGCCGCCGCATCCGCAAGCGCCACGTGAGCGCAACCCGCAAGGCCTGTGCGTTCCCGTATCAGCAACAAACGCAGCGCTTCGCTGACGGCCCTTTCGGCGCCCGCGAGATCCGCGATGAGCGTGGGGGGTAATGCGGGGGGCGAAACCAGACCGACGGCGGCGCAATAGGTCAGGTCGTGTCCCGGCAGGTCTTCATCCGGGGGTGCGTGTCCAACGATGGCCACATGGCAAAGTTTCGGGAAACGGCGGTGCAGTCGCGGCCAATCCAGCCCCAATCTTTGCAATGCCGGGAGACGCTGCGCCGTCAGCAGCAGATCGGCGGTTTCCAGTAACTCATGAAAACGCGTTGTCCCTGTTTCGCTTTTCAAGTCGAGCGTCATGATTTCCTGGCCCGTTGCAAGTGTCTTGTACCAGTCGGCGTCGTAAGCGGCCAGCGGGTCGCCGTTGGGCGGTTCCACTTTGACGATGCGTGCTCCCATCTCCGCCAAGCGGGCCGCCGCGACCGGCCCGGGGACATTTATCGCTGTCGTCACAATCCGAATCAGTGAAAGCGCGGCGTCCATTGGATTCTCCGGCGGCATGTCGTTATTTCAATCCCTTGAATCGCCGGACAAATTCGGCCGTAAGGTCAATGTAGGTGTAGCCATGCTCGAACGTCGCTTCGATATGACTGAATTCAGCCAGTTCGTTGAAAGTGGAGATATGCAGCCAGTCCGGTTTGGAACTCAGGGCCGCCTCGAAGGCGCCCCGATAGTAGGCGCCTTCCGGTTCGTCGGGATAATGGACGCCGAATTTTGTGCGGTCTTTCCATCCGGCCCCCTTGAATCCGCCCTTGGCGGATTTGCGCGACAGGTTGGTCCGTTCATCGTATCCCGGGGAAATCGTGGCGTGATGCTGCGCGGGCTTGCCGCTCTTGAAGCCTTTGGTTTTGTTGTATTTGTCAATGTGCCCCCGCATGGTCTTCATGAAGTCCGCCAATTGACAGTCTTCAATATCCACCAGCGTGTATTCCTCCAGCGATCGAAACGGTCCCAGATACGCCGCGCCCTTGCCGTTCTGGTAACTGCCGGACATGATGGGAAAAGCATCGAAGCCTTCTTTTTCGAGGCGCTCGAAGAGGTCCCGCCATTCTTCGGGCGTATGGCCCCAAGCCGTCCAGATCATGACGACGGGCGCCCCTTCCACCTTGAGCATGGCGGGATGGGCACTGTACCGGTCGAGAAAATACCGCAAATCGCGATACACCTGCTCCATGGGAAACCGCCCGTGCTCGTAATCCACGGTTATTTTCAAATTATGCGCTTGGGCCTTGTCGTAAATCGTGTCCAGAATAGCGTTTGGGCCTTGCGGTTTTTCGTCGTACCACCATGACACCGCGAGTGCGTCTATCAGGGCGCGGTTCATTTGTCGCATGTGCTTTTCGATGATGTCCGAATCCCATGAATTGTACGCGCCGACAATGGGATGCAGGTTGCCGATTCGTTCCCTGTTGCCGCCCTCCGCCAACGGTTTCAGCCAGTTGTCTTCATTGAACCAGATGTAATAATAGGCGAGGACCACCTTGTCCGTGAAAGCATAGCCCCGCGAGGCGTCCGCGGCCTTCGCGGCGGGAATCGTGCCCTGCAGGACCACGCAACATGCCAGAAACAAAAACGCGTTGCTTCTCTTCATCAATCGCTCCTGTCCGTTGGTTTCTTCGTCTCGGAGCGTGTGCGAAAAGGTTGTGGGACAGAGGGTCTGGTCTGTCGGACGTCGCCAATTTCCGGTTTCGGGAATGGCAGACTCGATAGTCTGTCCCGCGAAGCACGCTCAAACGACTTTCCGTACACGCTTTCGGAAAGTATCCGGAAATCGGCGCCGGATTTCATCATTTTTTACAAGGGGTTTCATCCCATGACAAAACGCCGCCTTGCCGCGTGGCGGCTTTGCAAAAAAAAGTATTTCGGACCGTCTTGATTCGGGATATAATGGAAGGCGCAAAGAGAAGAGAGAGGAGACAATCGCAATGGCTCGGGGATGTTCGCGACGAAAAGCATTGGGATATATGGGTGCGCTTGGATTAGGTTCGATTCTCGGGGGATGGAATCCCGTTGCGGAAGCGAAGACGCGAAAGAAAAAACCGAATATCGTGTTTATCATGTCGGACGACCACGCGGCGCATGCGATCGGTTGTTATGGAAGCCGCATCAACCGCACGCCGAATATTGATCGCATCGCGGACGAGGGCGTGCGATTTGAAAATTGTTTTTGCACGAATTCCATCTGCGGTCCGAGCCGTGCCTGTATCCTTACCGGAAAGTACAGCCATGTCAACGGATTCAAGACGAATTCAGACAAGTTCGACGGCAGCCAACCGACCTTCCCGAAACTCCTACGAAACGAGGGATACAAAACGGCCATGATCGGTAAATGGCATTTGGTGACCGATCCGACAGGCTTTGATTATTGGAATATTTTGCCGGGGCAGGGCAACTATCATGATCCCATCATGATTGAAATGGGACGGAAGCACAAGAAACAAGGCTATGTGACCGACCTGATAACGGACTTGGCGATCGATTTCGTCCGGAAGCGTGATCGGGAAGCGCCGTTTTGCCTGATGTGTCACCACAAAGCGCCGCATCGAAACTGGCTTCCCGACGCCAAACATGCTCGGATGTATGAAGACGAAGACATCCGCGAACCGGATACTTTCAAGGATGACTACGCCAATCGTTCGCGCGCGGCCGCCGAAGCGACCATGCGCGTGAATCGCGATCTTACCCCCGAGGATCTCAAAATGGATCCACCGCCGGAATTGAGCGGCGAGGCGCTCGACCATTGGAAATACGAACGGTATATCAAGGATTACCTGCGGGTTGTGGCGTCGGTGGACGACAATGTGGGCCGGTTGCTCGATACGCTGGATCAGGAAGGACTTGCGGAAAATACGCTGGTCGTCTACACGTCCGATCAGGGCTTTTTCCTGGGTGATCACGGCTGGTACGACAAGCGATTCATGTATGAGGAATCCTTGCGGATGCCGTTTCTGGCGCGGTTGCCGGGCGTGATAAAACCTGGAAGCATCAATCGCGACATGGTGTTGAACGTGGATTTTGCGCCCACCTTTCTCGATCTGGCAAACGTGCGCGTGCCCGGTGACATGCAGGGGCGTTCATTTTTCCCAATCATGAAGGGGTGCACACCCAAGGATTGGCGCGACGCCATGTACTACCAGTATTACGAATTTCCAAGGCCGCACAACGCTTGCCCCCATTACGGCGTGCGGACGTCGCGCTACAAACTGATTCACTACTTCCTGCCCGGACACATGGATGAATGGGAATTGTTCGACCTTGAAAAAGATCCGCGCGAAATACACAGTGTTTACACCGATCCGGCCTACGCCGATATCGTGACGCAACTCAAGGGACGGCTGGCCGCATTTCGCAAGGAACTTCAGGTGCCCGAAGAGAGCACTTGAGGGTGGCAATTGGCCCGTATTCTGAACCCATCCTGTCAATCCCTTTATCCTGTCGAAGAAAAATCCGACAGGATAAACAGGATGGCCATTGCGTCCTGCTCTCTACAATCTCCACAATGCTTTGCTAAATGAAGATCAGGCTGATTCCGGGTGAAACCGGCTTGTCTCGTCAATGGTCGTACCATTTGAAGAGGCGCGTGTGCGCCTTGGGCCAAAGGGCCGATTCCAATGGGCGAAAGTGTGAAAAATGGAGATTTGGGTGCGATGAAACAATGGACGAGTCTGATGGGGTGTTTGGCGGTGGTTCTTGCGGTAGTGGGCGGTTGTGCGAGCACGCCGAAAGGTCCGTCGGACATGGAAGTGTTGCAAGGCAAGATTCAGGAATGCGCCGCTGCGGCAAACGGAAAAGATATTGACAAATTGATGACCTATTTCGCGGATGATTTTTATGCGTCGCAAATCGGCGACAAGGTGGCATTCAAGGATTTCCTGGTCAACGCCAACGCGATGGGCTATCTGGATGGAGTGGAGATCGGCGTGAAGGAGGCCAAGACGACGATTTCAGGCAACATGGCCACGGTGACACCGGTGTCGGTGAAGGGCAATTTCGGACTTGGCCAAGCCACGTTTACGGCCACCAAGGGCAAAAATGGCTGGATGATTACAGCCATGGATATCTCCGGAATCTGACCGGACTTTCACAAAACCAACAGCCGTTCGAGAATCCAGTCGCGCAGGCGGTCGGGAACGTAATCGCCGATGAAGGCTTGCGTCCGGGCAAAGCGCGCGACCAAATAACGAGTTTTGGGCCGCCGGGCCGCCAGCGCTTTCGACACGACGCGCGCGACGCGGTCCGGCGGAACGCCCATGCGCTCGGACATATTGATAACTTGGTCAATCTTCGCGATGACCGGGCCGTAGAAATCGAACGCCTCTTGTGGCATTTGCTCCTTGAGACGCGCGGACATTTGGCGCGATTTTTCCCAGATGGGCGTGCGTACACCGCCGGGTTCTATCAGAATAACGTGTAGTCCCCACGGCCGCAGTTCGCCGCGCAATGCATCGCTCAGGGCCTCGATGGCGAATTTGGAGGCCGCGTAGGGTCCGGCAAATGGCGTGGGCAGACGGCCGGATACCGATCCGATCATCACGATGCGTCCCTTGCCTTTTCGGATCAACGGCATGCAGGCTTGCGTTACCGACATGACGCCGAAGACGTTGACCTCGAATTGCATGCGGAACTCGTCGAGGGGCAGGAATTCAAGCGGCCCCCCTACCCCGATGCCGGCGTTGTTGACGAGCGCCTGGAGACCAGAGTCGCCGACGACGGCGGAGATGGCCGCGACGGCATCGGCAATCTGTCCGGCATGGGTTACATCCACGAGAACCGGCATGAGCCGTTCCGATGCTTTGGCGCGCAAGGCGTCGCCGTCCTGCATGCGCCGAACGCCGGCAAAGACGCGCCAGCCTTCCTTGTCAAGGCGCAAGGCGCACGCCTCGCCGATGCCCGCCGATGCTCCTGTGATGAATGCCGATGATGCAGTAGCCATGACCAAACCCTTTTTTCCGCTTTTCCGGTCGGTGTCATTATGCGGTGAATGAGGATTGTTTCGCAATCCGGTTTGACACCCGGTCCCGCTTCCGTTATCGTGATGGGCAAGAAACGGGAGGGATTCGCATGGTTACGTTTACGGCGCGTCTGAGAGCGTTGCCCGGCAAGGAGCGGGAAGCGGAAGAGGGACTGAAGGCGATGGCGGCGGCGGTGCAGGCCCATGAACCCGGCGCGTTGGCCTATATTTGCCACGCAACGCCCCATCCCGGCGAATATCTCTTCTTCGAGGTCTATGCCGATGAGGCCGCGAAAGACGCCCACATGGCCACGCCGCATTTTCAGAAATTGATGGCCCTAATGGGGCCGGTGTTGGATGCGGACTTCGGCGCGAAGATCGAAAACCTGAACCGTGTGGCCGGTTTTATGCGCTGAAGGAGGACGGACGGGATGGACGAGGAAATCCGGGAGGAACCGCTTCCCGCAAAGGCGGAGCCGGTGAATCTGTTCGGCAATCCGGTGCCCATGGCGCGCCAGCGCAAGGCTGCCCGGATGCTCAAGCGATATGCGCGCAAGTATCGGTACGACGAAGACGCTTTCTACCCCTTGTTCGTCGAGGACAACCGCGTGATTGGCCCCTTCATCGGCGTCAAGAATGTGGTGTCCGGCGCGGCGCTTGAAAAACTCGACGCCAATCGCGGCGTGGCCATCGGAACCATCCGCATGGGGTACGGCCACTACCGCATCGCCATGGCCATCGCCAGCGCGGCGAACAGCATGGGGCTTGTCCCGTACTGGTTCGACTTGCTGGGATTCAAGACGCCCGGCGCGCGAATGATCCGCGATATAGACTACTGGTATTCCCTTGCCTCGCGGATGTCGCAGAAATCGAAACTGTTCAACGATTACATCTGGGACCCCCTTTTGGGCAAGGCCTACAAGCGCGTCGAAAAGAATTACCCGCTCATGCAAATTGCGCGTTTGTTCGCCGATGTCTACAAGGACATCCCGCCGGACATGCCCTTTGTCGGCACGCATCCGTGGCCGGCGCAGGCCGCCGTGTTCGCGGGCATGTCCAACGTAATCAACGTCGTGCCCGACAACTGCCCGCTCGGATTTCATCTTGCCCCGGGCGCCTTGCACACTGTTCAATCGTCCAGCGCCTATATGATCTTCCGCACGCTCAAGGAACTGGGCAACAAGGGGGAGATCCCGAAGGGGCTGGCAAGTTCCGAACTGGCCATGGCGGGCAACTACGTTGACCATGAACTGGTTGCCAACGCCGAGGCGGACTGTGCCGCACGCATGGATCGCATCACGCGAAAAAAGCCCCGCAGACTGCTGATTTCCGTGGGCGGCGCAGGGGCGCAGCAGCCCTTGTTTGTTTCCATTGTTCGCGCGTTGTGGCCGCTCATCGAAGCGGGCGACGTGGCGTTGTATCTCAACTTCGGCGATCACCGGAAGGTGTACGACTTGTTGAGGCGCGAGATTCCGCGATTCGAGGAAACGGCGACGCGGCATTTTGACTGGGCCGAGACGACCCGGTTCGCGCAGGACGCCGTCAACGGGGATGTCAAGGGGTTGCACACGTTTTTGAACGACGACACCTTTGCCGCCGTCTATACAACGAACATGCTGATGCGTTCGGCGGACATCCTCTTGACGAAGCCGAGCGAGCTGGCCTTTTATCCCGTGCCGACGCTCTTCCTCCCCCGGGTGGGCGGACACGAGGCATGGGGCGCCATCCATGCGTCCGAACTCGGTTACGGCACTTCGGAATGCACGTCGGCGGCCATGGTGCTCCAGACGCTCGATCTCATGATTTCCGAGGACGATTTATTAACCCTCTATTGCGAAAATATCGTAAAACTCAAGCATCAAGGCGTTTTCAACGGCGCCTATCGTGTCATTGAACTGGCTTTGGAGAGACGGCGATCGTAGCCAATCCTTCGCAAAGACATCTCGCAGTTTGCCAAAACTCAGGGGCATGGCCGATGTGATGGGCACGGTTACATGAATCGGCCGTCAGTAGGAAGAAAACTCCTTTTCCATGCAGACATGACCCTCCAAGAACGCTTACGCCAATTGTTGAAAAATCTCAAGTCTTTTGAAATCAATTAATTGCGAAATTTCCCCGATCATGGCACAGGCGTTGCTATCCTTGTAAGCAACATGGTGTCGGATGACGAGGAAAGGAGGGAAAGACAGGCATGGCATTCGAGGGCGTGGACACGCTGCGATTGTTGGTAACAGGCATGAAGGTGGCCCGCGAAAACCACCGGATCATTGCCAACAACATCAGCAATGTGGACACCCCGGGTTTCAATCCCACCCAACTGGACTTTCAGACAACCTTGCGCAACATGCTCGATGGCGAGGGGCGCGTTTCACTCCGCAAAACCCAGCCCCGGCACATCGAAAGAAGCGCATTTCGCCCGGATTTCGAACGTCTTGCATTTTTCTCCAAGAATGACTACAATAAAGTTGACTTGGAAGAAGAAATGGCAAATCTTGATATGAATACCGGACGATATACAATATATGGTAGTCTGGTGGTCAAACAATTTGAGATGGCAAAAAATCTGTTGACAACGTTACGCTGACTGGACTATGATGCAGCACAGTGAAAAGGGCCGGCGATGATACGGGAAATTTCGGCCAAGGAAATAGCCGTGAGCGGGTTGAAAGCCCAGCGTGCGCGGATGAATGTCATAGCGAACAACATCGCCAATGCCGAGTCCACCCGGACCGCGAAAGGCGGCGCGTTCCGCCGCCAGTTGGCGGTATTTCGCGGCGGAGAATGGGCGCCCGGCGCCAAGGCATCGGAATTGGGCGTTCGGGTGACGAGGGTGGCGGCGGATCCGTCGCCCCTGCGAATGGTGTATGATCCGGGCCATCCGGATGCGAACACGGATGGATACGTGGCGTATCCGAACGTGAGCATTGCGGTCGAGATGGCGGATCTGGTTTCCGCGCAACGGGCGTACGATGCAAATATCAGTGTAATTTTGTCGGATAAACGAATGACACAGAAGGCGCTGGAGATCATCCAAGTATGATCTTGGCAATGAACCAACATGGCTGATCCAATGGTGCAGGGAGTCACGCTTCAGCCGGGGCGGGTGGACGCGCTTCAGCCGCTTCCGCCCCGAACGCCTGCGCCGGGCCGTCCGGACGGTTCCTTCAAGAACGTCTTGATGGATGCGATTACCGAGGTGCAGCGTTTGCAGACTGAGGCGGACACGACCATTCGCCGGCTGGTGTCCGGCGAGATCAAGGATGTAACTGAGACGATGGTGGCCGTCGAACGCGCGGACATCTCGTTTCAGACGTTGATGGCGGTGCGCAACAAGATGCTTGCGGCCTATGAAGAAGTGATGCGGATGCAAGTGTAGCGCGCCGCGGCAAGACCGGACCGCAGCCGGAAGGCCGGTTCGGACCAGCGCGGAGGTGACAGTTGAAGCCCCTGAATGCGTATGGCGTGTTCGAGCGTGTATGACGTTTAGGGGCCGGTTTTTCCCGAGACGGGCGGAGCGGGCCGTTTGTCTTCGGGGTCCTTGTTTGCGACGCCACGAGCGGGCAAGCAGGGTGGGGCTGCGCGACGAGGGAATGCGGCGATAATACCATCGCCCTGTGGAAGGCCGTCCACGATGTGGGCGGCGAAGAGAAGAGGTGTAGCCCGTGGATTTTCTGCGCCAGCTCATAAGCGGCCTCGTGCAGATGTGGCAACGGCTGAATGCCAGCGCCCGCATCAATATTGTTCTAGCCTTGCTGGCGACCATTGCCCTGATTGGGATCATGGTTGCGACTTCGGGACGCGCGGTGTATGTGCGGCTTTATGACGGCATCAATCCCGACGAATTGCCCAAGATTGCGGATGCCCTGTCCGCGGAGCGCATTTCGTACCGTCTGGCGGACAACGATCAGACGATTCTGGTGCCGCAAAACGACCGTTCCCGGGCAAGAATGGCGTTGAGCGGCAAGGGCCTTCCCGCCGTCCAAGGACGGGTGCCCGGCTTTGAACTGTTCAAAGAGCAGGACATCATGTCCAACCGGTGGATGCAGGATGTGAAATACATGCGTGCGGTTCAGGGCGAACTTCAACGCCAGTTGGACGAGTTCGATTTTGTCAATAAATCATTTGTATTTATTCGCGAGGCCAAAGACGAACTGTTCACGACGCAGCAGCGTCCATCCAAGGCGGCCGTGACACTCGACGTCCGGCGTAAACCGAACCGCGCGGAAATCAAGGCGATTTTGCATACCATCAGCAGTTTCGGGGGAGCCAATCTGGGTCTTGACAATATTACACTGGTCACAACCGACGGTACCCCCCTGCATTTGCCACCAACGAGCCAGTTTGCATCCATTGCAAACTCGAAACTGGAATACATCGCCGAACTGGAAAAACAACGCGAGGAACGGGTGTTGCGCGATTTCGAGCGCCTCGGCGTCCAAGCCCTTGTCAAGGTGAGCGCGGTGGTTGATTTCGACCAGCAGACCGAGACGGTAACGCTCGCCGAGGAAGGCACGCCCATCAGCACGTATACGACGAGCACCACCACGTCGAACCGGGAATCTTTGGCGCAGGGCGCGCCGGGAGCCATCGCCAATTTGCCCGAAGGGTCCGCGACGCCGGGCGGAAACGAAAACAAGGAGGAAACCACGGAGCAAATACAGAATTTCCAGCCCAGCACGACCGAGACGAAAACAGTGCGCGAACCGGGCAAGGTCAAACAGTATATTGTCAGTGCATTGATAGAAGGCGATGTAAAGAAGAGTACGGACGCGTCGGGCGTTGAGACGACGGAATACATCGGTTTGTCGCCCGAACGCAAAAAGATCTATGAGGATTACATTCGGGCGGCGGTGGGAGAAGGCGAGACGCCGACTGAAATTACGGTAAACGATCAGCCGTTCAACGTGGCCCGGCTGACCGATGCGACCGGCGCGTTTCAGGCCATCGAGTCGGCAAAAAACATGGACCGCATGTTACAATACGGTACGGATGCCGGCAAGGTGTTGCTGGTGATAGCGGGTTTCCTGCTGGTGCGACGTTTTCTTCGCCGGGCGATTGTGACGCCGGTTGAAGAGGCGGCGTCCGAGGTTCCGATCGAGGAACCGATTCGGCTCGACATAGGACCGAGCGCGGAAGATCGCCGGCGCGAGGAAATCGCGTCCGAAGTGTCGCGGTTGTCGGAAACGGAACCGGATTCGGTGGCCGCCGTTATACGATCATGGCTGGCGCAAGAGGATTAGGCTTACGCTAAAGCAGCGGACAAAAACGGAAACGTCCGGACCGTCGGGCCGGGAAAAGGCGGCCATTCTGCTGGCCTGTCTGGGCCCTAAGGCGGCCGGCAAGGTGTTGTCGTCGTTGAACGAGGACGAAGTCGAGCAGTTGACGCTTGATCTTTCGAGTCTCGGCCCCGTCGAGCCGGATGTCCGGATGCAGGTCATGGAAGAATTCTACCGAATGGCCATGGCCAAGCGTTTCGTTTCGCAGGGCGGCATTGATTTCGCGCGCAATCTGTTGGAAAACGCCTTTGGCAACGAACGGGCGCTGGAGATTCTCACGCGGTTGCAAAGCAGTCTCCAGGAGGTGCCGTTCGAGTTTTTGAAGCGGGCCGATCCCGCGCAAATTTGCAGTTTCATCCAGGATGAACATCCGCAGACGATAGCGTTGATTCTGGCCCATTTGAATCCCCAGATATCCTCCGTCATCCTTTCGTCCCTTCCCCAGGAAATCCGGGCGGATGTTGTGGTGCGCATTGCGGCGATGGATCGCACGCCGCCGGAAATCGTGCGTGAGGTCGAACGCGTGCTTGAGCGCAAGATGGCTTCTGTTTTCAGCCAGGGCTTTACGTTTGCGGGCGGAGTGAAGGAAGTGGCCGAGATTCTGAACCGGATCGATCGCAACGCCGAAAAAACGATCATGGCCGATTTGGAAGAACGGGATCCCGAACTGGCGGATGAGATTGCCCGCCTGATGTTCACGTTCGACGATTTGGTCTACGTGGAAGACGGCGGCATCCAGAAGGCCTTGCGGGAGATAGAAACGAAGGATCTGGCCATGGCCTTGAAATCGGCCAGCGAAGAGGTCAAGGAAAAAGTGTTCCGGAACATGTCCGAACGCGCCCGCGAAATGATTCTCGAGGAAATCGAATTCATGGGGCCGGTTCGCCTGAAGCAAGTCGAAGAGGCGCAGCAAAAGATCGTGTCCGTGGTGCGTCGTCTTGAGGACGCGGGCGAACTGGTCGTTCAGGGACGCGGCGGCGGATCGGAAGATCAATTGGTGGTGTAGCGGTTGTGCGGCAGGGCCGCATTGGGAGACGGCATGGCGAAAGTGATCAAGGCGCGTGGGCCGGGGCCCCGTTCGCTTGCTTTTTATGAACGCACACCGCTGGAAGAGATTGTGCGGAATCCGCTGGGGCCGGAAGGGCCGTTGACGCCGGAGGCGATCCTTCGGCAGGCACGCGCCGAAGCGGAAGAACTGGCCGCGGAAGCCTATGCGGCCGGCCATCGCCGCGGCGTGGAAGCGGGCAAGGCCGAGTATTTGGAACGGGTTGGGCGTTCGGCGGAGGCGCTGCAATCGGCGGCGGTCGAACTGGTGCGGATGCGGGAAGCCTTTCTCGAATCGCTTGAACCCCAGGTTGTCGAATTGGCCCTGCTCATTGCCGGTCGAATCCTTCAGGCGGAGTTGGCCGATCATCAAGAGGTTGTTCGCCGGAGTATCCGACGGGCGCTTGAACATCTGGTGGATGCGGCCACCGTGACGGTAAGCGTGAATCCGGCGGATCTCGAGGTGATGCGTGCGGAGAAGGTCAATCTGCTGGAATCGTTCGAAGGGCTGCGGCAATTGACGATTCGGGCCGACAACGAAGTAAGCCCCGGCGGTTGCATCGTGGACACGGAGTCGGTTCGGGTAGATGCGAGCATGGAAAGCCAGTTTGCGCGTATTGCCGAGGCGTTGCGCGATCTGGCCCGAACGGCCGGCGTGGAAGACGCGCGTGAAGACCATTGATCTGGGCATCTATGGCCGCCGGGTCCGGGAAGCCGATCCGGTCGGAATCTTGGGGCGTATCGTGGATGTAGTGGGTTTGACCATCGAGGCCACGGCGCCGCCGATGTGCATCGGGGATCGCTGTTATGTGCAATCGCGGGCCGATGCGGCGTTGTTGCCGGTCGAGGTGGTCGGATTTCGCGGCGACCGAGTCGTGCTGATGCCATTGGGTCCGATCCAGGGGATTGGTCCCGGCAGTCTGCTTATACCCACATTTGCCCCGGAAACGATTCCGGCGGGGCTTGGGTTGTTGGGCCGCGTGATTGACGGCATGGGCATGCCGATCGATGACGGTCCGCCCTTGTCCGAATCGGTTCGTGTTCCGCTGATGACGGCCCCCCCCAAGCCGCTCGAACGCAGGCGCATCCTCGAATCCATAGCGACGGGCGTTCGCGCGATTGACGGTTGCATTACCTGCGGCAAGGGCCAGCGTGTCGGAATTCTGTCGGGCAGCGGGATCGGAAAGAGCAAACTCTTGGGGATGATCGCGCGCAATACCAATGCCGACATCAGCGTGATTGCCTTGATAGGCGAGCGCGGACGTGAAGTGCGGGATTTTATTGACGTGGATTTAGGCCCTGAGGGCTTGGCGCGATCCGTGGTGGTCGTCGCCACGTCCGACGAACCCGCCTTGCGGCGTTTGAAAGGCGCCTACTGCGCAACGGCCATCGCGGAATGGTTCCGCGATCAGGGCGCGGATGTCATGTTGCTGATGGATTCGCTGACACGATTCGCCATGGCGCAACGCGAGATAGGGCTTGCATCCGGCGAACCGCCCACGACCAAGGGGTATCCGCCCTCCATGTATGCCCTGTTGCCCAAATTGCTTGAACGTGCGGGCACATCCGCCGAGGGCAGCATTACGGGTCTTTACACGGTTCTTGTGGAAGCGGACGACTTGAACGATCCGGTGGGAGACGCGTCCCGCAGCATTCTCGACGGCCACATTGCGCTGTCGCGTGATCTGGCTTCGCGGGGCCATTACCCGTCCATAGATGTCCTGCAGAGCGTCAGCCGGACGATGATTGATGTGACGCCGCCATCGCATCAGGCGCTGGCCGTGCAGATTCGGCAGGTTCTTGCGACCTATCGCGACGCGGAAGATCTCATCAACATCGGGGCTTACGTGCAGGGCAGCAATCCAGAGATTGATCGGGCGATTCGCCTGATGCCCGGCATCCGGGCCTTTTTGCAGCAGGACCTTTTCGAGAAATCGCCCTATGAGGAAATCGAATCGCGCATGCAACGCGCACTGAACGCGTAAGGAGTGGCGATGGCGGCAAGCCAGATGGACACATTGCTCCGCATTCGGAAGCGCCAGGAAGAGTTGCGCGCGCAGTCGCTTGCCCGCGCGCGGCGCGATGTGGAAGCGGCCCGCCAGGAACGGGATCAACTTTCCGCATGGCGGCTCGAAATTTTTGACGAGGCGGGCATTCGCGCCCGGGCGGTTTTCGATCCGGATGACGTGCGGCTATACTATCGTTTTGAACGACACCTGACGCGGTTGATAGACGACAAGGACGCGCATATCGTGCAACTGGCGGATGTGGCCGAAAAACGCCGCCTGGAATTGGAAGACGCGATGAAGCGTCGTCGAATCATCGAAAAATTGATCGAACGCAAGGATCGGCAGGCGCGTGAACATGCGCGACGCGCCGAACAAAAGGCTGCCGACGAAACCGCCTCGAAATACGCGGCGATGGCGCGGCGGCGCGATATGGCGGCGGTGGCGTACGAAGAGGAGTGGGCCTGACGATGAAGGTCCTGAAACTGCTGGCGGTGTTATTGATCGCCACGATTGCCTTCGCGGGATCGTTGGCGGGCTTGCTGGCATACAGCGGAAATTTGTCCAAAGAAGGTTTCGAGAAGATTCTGCGTCCGAAGTCCCCGCCCAAGACAGCCGCCGAAACACCCCGCGAAAACGGCGATCAAACCAGCGCGCTCGCGCTCGCGCTCAAACAACGCGAAGAGGAACTGGACCGGCGCGAAGCGCGCATCCGCGAGGAGGAAGCGCGGCTTCAAAAGGCCCGCGCCGATCTCGACGCGCTTCGAACGGAAATCCAGGCCGTGCAGACCCAGATTGCCGCGTCCATCAAGACCGTGGATGCCGATCAGAAAAAGCGCATGGAAGACGTGGCGCTTTCCCTAGGGCAAATGAAAGCGGAAAAGGCGGCTGAGACCATGAAAAATTGGCCGATGGAGGACGCAATCGCCATTCTGCGATTTGTCAAAGAAAAGGAACGCGCGAAAATTCTTGACGCCATGCCGCCTGAACAGGCCGGGGCGATCCTCTTGGGACTTCAAAACAAAAAGTTGTGACCGCGCAACAATCGGGTCCGGGGATCTGCTGCCAAAATTCAACGGAAAACGGGGGTGTTTCCTGTCTATTTGACGATTGGATTCCGTCAACGGATTGAAGGTTGAACCGGGAACCCAATTGGTGAACCGGATACTTTTTCCCGCTTTCCTTTCCGGTTCTTGAGAGTACCGTGTACTCGGAGTCGTGAAGGTCTCAAAATGTAACGCCGATTTCCAAATCGGCTTGCTGAAACGTGACATGCCGATTTGGAAATCGGCGCTACAAAGCGGCCATTTTCAATTTCAACACCGGATCTTGTTGCTTGATCCGACATGAAATGGCCCGGGAATGCCAATCTTCGTGGAAATTCTCATCTTTTTGTCTCAAGAACTCGGTACTCTCAAGACCGGTTCCGGTCTGTCGTTTTTCAAACAGGAGGACTCTTTTTATGAACCCATCGGCCGTGGCCGCCGTGTTGCCGCCGCAGGTTGAAGCGCCGGCAGTGCGCATTCAAAAAGCGCCGCCAGACGGTTTCATGCAGGCGCTGTCCGAACAATGCAAAACGCATGAATTACAAGCCGCGGATCCTTTGGGCAGCGCAGCGGACCCGCATGCGCGGGAAACCATGCCGTCTCCCGAGGATTCCCCAACGCCGCCGGAAAATGCCGGAGCCGTTTTGGACGATTCAAACCCAACGGAATGCGCCATGCCCTTGTGTGCCGGTGATTGGGCCGCGCTCTTTGCGTTGTTGGCGCAATGGCCGCCCGAGCCGGCCGCAATTGACGGGGAAACAGGCGCCGTGGAATCCTTGTCCCAACCTTCATGCCTCAGTGCCTTTTCAGGACGCATCATTGCGCCGGATGCTCCCCTTGCCGAGTCTGTTTCGGCGGTGTCGGGTTCGTTCGCACAGGGCGGTTCCGCCGCAAGCGACGCGGGAAAGCCCGTGGATCTTTCCCGTTTTGTACAGGCGCTTCTCAAGGCGTCCGCGGACCCCACGGAACCGGGTTCACCAGTGCCCGCGCTCGCGCTGGACACCCTGGCCGCCGCGTCGAGCACGGCCCGGACGGTTGCCGGCGCTTCCGCAAAGATAACCGTGGAATTGCCCGATACCGAGGCCTTTCCGGTCTCCGCCCAAACCGAGTCCGATACGGATTCGGTGGATGCAGTCGGCTTGCGTGTTTCGCTTTCGCCCCCGGCCGTTTCCAAAGCCCTCCCGGCAACGGAACTACAGTTCGAACCGGTTGCGCTGCAACGCGTTTCACCGGCGATGTTGCAGGAAGTGGCGCTTCGCGGGGTGCGCTATCTGGTTGCGAAAAACGAAAAGACGATTGCGGTGCATCTTGTCCCGCCCTCGCTGGGAGAGTTGCGCATCGAAGTCTGCATGGCCGCCGATGCGCTGCATATAAAGTTCTTTTCGGCGAATCCGGCGGTTCGCGATGCGCTTGAAAACCATTTGCAGGCTTTACGCGATGCGTTCGCGGCAAATAATCTTGATGTGAAGAACATCAGCGTGGCTTCAGGAATGGCCGGCCATGCCTCTTCCCATTCTTTTGCCGGATCGCAATTTGCGGGCTTGGCGGACACCGGTGTTTCGTGGACTCCCGCGGTGGCGGCCCGTTCCGGCGCGACGATTGAACTACGGCCATCCGCGGTGCGCCGCCTTTCACACGATGGCGCGTTGAACATTTTGATATGAAAAAAAGGAGACAAAACAATGAATGCTTTGGTAGGCATACGGCTGGGGATGCAGGAGCCGACGCGTGCGCAACGCATGGAAACCGCGCGCAAGGTGGCCTCGGAATTCGGGGGTGTCCAGCAACAGGCCCGCGCGGTGATCGAAAAGTCGCTTGAGACCGCCAAGGCCGCCGGCAACCAAACGACCGGCAATTCGACGGTTTCGACCGCACGCCGCATGGAAACGGAACTCGGCAAAGAGGCGTTCCTTCAATTGCTGGTGTTTCAGATGCAGAACCAGGATCCCCTGGATCCGACGGACAATGCCGAGATGCTGTCGCAATTGGCGCAGTTTTCGGCGCTGGAACAAATGAACAACCTGAATGATCGCTTCGCGGCATTGAGCGGAGCCGTCGAACAGACCAATTTTCTCGCGGCCAATTCACTGATCGGGCGAACGGTTTCGGGGACGGATGTCAACGGCAACGCGCAGGAAGGCAAGGTCACGCGGGTGCTCATGACCAGCGGGTCGGGCCTTTACGTCATGGTGAACGATGCGGCCATTTCGGTTTCTTCGATACAACGGGTCGAATAAAGGCGTCCTGCAGGGCGCGGAAAAACAAAAAAAAGGAGATTACGAGCATGGGAACGGCAATTTACACGGGTGTCACGGGACTGCTGGCGCATCAACGCCGGATGGATGTCGTGGCCAACAACATATCGAATATCAATACCTACGGCTACCGCGCATCCCGGATGAATTTTCAGGATCTGTTTTCGCAGACACTGCAGGGCGGCGGCGCCCGTACGGGGGATATCCTCGGTACAAATCCGGAGCAGATCGGCCTTGGGGTGGTCGTGGGCAGCATTGACATTGATTTCGGCCAGGGATCGCTGTTTAGCACGGGCGTGGATTCGGATCTGGCCATTCAGGGCAACGGATTTTTCATCATGAGCAATGGGCGCACCCTCCTGTACACCCGTGACGGTTCCTTTGCACGGGATGTAAATGGGATCCTTGTCGATCCGGCGACGGGTTTGCGCGTGCAGGGCTATATGGCCGACGCGACGGGGGTGATTCCCGCCACCGCCACCTTGAGCGACATCACGATCCCCATCGGCAATACCTCCGTCGTTCGCGCCACGGAAAATACCGCGCTGGCGGGCAATCTGGCCGCGGACGCCGACGTGGGCACGCAGGTGTCGCGCACCTTGCGTGTTTACGACTCGCTCGGCGCCGAGCGCCAGATCCAGATTATTTTTACCAAGCGCGCACAGGTCACCGACAGTGGGACCGTGTACAACGCCTGGACTTGGGCCGCGACATTCAACGGAACCGATGTGTCCAATGTGCCCGCGGGCCAGACGGGATGCGTCCTGTTCGACAGCACAGGCGGATTTTATGCGGAGGGGGGCCTTGACGGATCCGGCGTGTTTACCGCCCGTGCAAGCCTGCCGTCCCAGAATCAGGTGTCGGTGCCGGCCAGCGCCTTTTCGGGTTCCGCAACGCCAACGACCCCATTCGAATTCGCCATCAATCTTTCGGGCGTGACGAGTCTTTCAGGAGCGAGCGACCTGACAATGATCTCCCAGGATGGATATGCCCGCGGCGTGTTGGAAAGTTTCAATGTGGCCGGCGATGGCGTGATTTACGGCGTGTTCTCGAATGGGATTTCACAGGTTATCGGCCAGGTGGCGCTTGCGAGTTTCGGCAATCTCGGTGGACTGGCGCGCGCCGGCGACAACTTGTTTGCGGAAACGCCCGCCTCGGGTATAGCGCAAATCGGCGCGCCCGGCACGGGCGGCCTCGGGTCCGTGTCGGGGGGTGTCCTTGAGGGCTCCAACGTGGATCTGGGCACTGAATTCAGCAATATGATTGTGACGCAGCGCGGTTACCAGGCCAATGCGCGAACGGTAACCGCCGCCGACACGCTTCTGCAGGAAGCCGTCAATCTTATCCGTTAGCATGGGGCGGCCTGTTCCATGCGCGCCAGGTGTGTGCCGGTCCTTGACCGGCTGCGCCTGGCGCTTTGTGTTTACAAATGCAAGGCGTCGTTTCGGCGCGTCCCTTCGTTGGAAGCGGCGGCGATGGCGGTGATAGAATCGCCTCGACAAGGAGCGCGGAACGCGGAATATGGATGCCGCCACGATCATCGGACTGGTTTCGGGAATAGGCTTGGTGTGCTTTACGGTGTTGCTGGGCGGCAATCCGGGGGTGTTCTGGAGCGTTCCCGCATTGCTGTTGGTGGTTGGCGGCACATTGGCGGCCACGCTGCTGAATTATCCGCTGCGCGATGTGCTGGCTGTTTTTTCCACGGTTCGGAAGGCGTTTGTCGAAAGGGTCATACCTCCTGAGGAATTGATTGAAAAACTGGTCGAGTATGCGGGCGTGGCGCGCCGGAATGGCGTGCTGGCGCTGGAAGGCCGGACAGAACTGTCGGCGGACCCTTTTTTCGAGCGCGGAATGCAATTGGCGATTGACGGAACACCCCCGGAACTCATCAAGGATATGCTGGCCGTCGAGATAACGTTTATGGAAGACCGGCACTCGCTGGCCCAATCCATCTTGACGGCCATGGGCGCCTATGCGCCGGCCTTCGGGATGATCGGCACGTTGATAGGCCTTGTCCAAATGCTGTCCTCGATGAACGATCCGTCCCGCATCGGATACGGCATGGCGGTGGCGATTCTTACCACGCTGTACGGCGTTCTTCTGGCGAATCTGGTTTTTCTTCCCGCGGCGGGCAAATTGCGGGTGCGGACGGCCAATGAGGCGCTGGACAAGGCGATCATGATCGAGGGGATTCTTTCGATTCAGTCGGGCGACAACCCCCGGATGGTCGAGCAGAAATTGAAATCGTTCGTTGCCCCGTCCGTAAGGCAACGGGTACGCACCGATCGGAGTCTTCCGCGTGCATAGGCGGCGTTTCACAAATCCCGTTCACCCCGCCGCGCCGGGATGGATGGTGACCTATGGCGACTTGATGAGCCTGTTGCTGGTGTTTTTTATCCTGTTGGCCGCGTATTCCACAGTCAATGAGAAGAAGTTGCGCGAGGCGCTCGAATCGTTTCAACGGGTGCTGGGCGTGACGCCGGCGGATGATCGCGGCGGCGGTGATTGGGGAAGGGTGGCGCGGGAAGTGCAGCGCCGCGTGCAGATCCTGGGAAAGACGCACGCGCTGCGCGTGACGTTCGATGCCGGGGGCGGTGTTGTTTTCACGTTGCCGACCTCGTTTTTGTTCGATGGCGAGAGCGCGACGTTGCGTGAAGAGGCAAACGATGTGATGCAAGCCTTGGCCGATGGACTGGCGATGTATCCGTCGTGCCGGGCCACGATCAAGGGGCACACGGACGATCGCCCGCTGAGGGAAGGTTCCGCCTATCGCGATTTGATGGATATGAGTTTTGCGCGCGCCGACGCCGTGGCGCGGCGCTTGCAGGCCGCCGGAAAACTGCCAATGGATGCCTTTGAAATTGTGGCGTGCGGGGCAGGCCGGCCCCGGGCCGTCAATACGTCGGAAGAAGGCCGGGAAGCCAACCGGCGGATAGAAATTCTTGTAAGCGGTGCGGGTAAGCATAGTACAATGGGCCGCGAAGCAATGGCGGAACAATAAGGGAAGCGTGGATTGCGTTTTGCTATGATTCAATACACTAGCGAGGTGGACACCCATGGCGGATGAAAAGGAAGCGGCGCCCAAGAAGTCGGGCGGCACGGTCGTTTGGATTGTCATCATAGTTGTGGTGGCGCTGGTTTCGGCGGGCGCTGGGATGGGCGCATACAAATTTTTATTGGCGCCCCGGCTGAACGCGGAGGCAGAAAAAAACCACGAGGAGGAATTGCCGTCCAACGCCATACCGGCGACATCCGTCGTGTATGATTTTCCCGAGGCACAGACCGCCGTGGCGAACAGCGATCCCAACGCGCCGACATCGGTGCTCATCTACACGGTTTCGATGGTGTGCCAAAACGAGGAAACCAAGGCGCTGGTGGAGAAGAACAAGCAGTGGTTCGTCGCGATGTTGGCCGATTTGCACCGGGGACGAACCCGCGAGGAACTGGACGATGCCGCCGTTCAGAAAAGCATTCGCGAACAAGCCCGCGAAGAGGCCGATGCCCTGTTGCGTCGTTTTCAGACCAAGCCTAACCCGGAAATCAAGATTATCGAGGTGCTTCACACCAAGTTTACGGTGTACGTGCTATGAACCGTTTCCGCCAACCCGAACCCCAAGCGCATGAATTTGACGAAGTACAGTCTTCGGCGGATGTTTCCGGAGAGCACTTGGGTATCGAAGACCTGAAAAAGGTGCGGCTTGTGCTGACCATTGACTTGGGGCAAACCACCCTCGCCGTCCGCGACGTGCTTGAACTCAAGCAAGGTTCGGTGGTTCCGCTCAATAAACTGGCTGGCGAAATGACGGATATCTTCGTCAATGGCATACCGCTGGCCAAGGGTGAAATTGTGGTCATCGCCGACGGAATTCATGTGCGCATCGCCGAAATTATCGGCGCAACCCCCGTGGAAGAAAAAGAGGAGGGGGAGTATGACGCGTAGTATCCGGCTTGCCGCGGGATTGCTCGTGTTGGCGTTTATGGCGGCGGCTCAACAGGTTCCCGGTGAGAATTACGATACGACCGAGGCGCCGGCGCTCGATCTCCCCCAATATGCCCCGTCCGAATTGAGGGGGGAGGGCGATGCCGAGGCGGAGAAAATCCGACAGGTGCAGGCGCAAATGGATGCGGCCGGGCAACCGCCGGAGACGCGCCCGGCAAGAATGCCCGAAGAACCCTCCATGACGCGGAATGTCCTGCGCACGCTCGCATCGCTTTGCTTGGTGCTGGCGTTGATCGTGGCGGCGCTGTGGCTCGTGCGCCGCTTGGGCCGCAATACGCCGATGTTGGCGGGCGTGGAATTGGGGCAGTTGGCCGGCAAGGTGCATCTGTCGCCGCGGATGTGCCTGCACTATGTTCGCACGGGCGGTAAAATGTTGATTATCGGCGTGACACCCAATGGCATGTCGCTCATCGCGGAATTCGACGAGGCGGCGTTTCCAACGGCGCCGGCGGCGGCTCCGGTTCAACCGGTCTCGCCGGAGACCCGTCGCGCTGAATCGTTTCTCGGCGAGTTGCAGGCGAGTCTGCGCGCACAGGAACAACCGGCATCCCCCGGACCTTCCGAAGAGGCCGAATTGGATGCGTTGCGCAGGGATGTTCAGCGGCTCCAGCAATACCTGGAGGGACGCATGCGTGACTCGCGGGATTGATCGTTCGCGAGGGGCCGTGGCGAAAAACGCCCTGCGATGGGCGGCGCTTTTGGCCATTGCGCTGGCGGCCGATACGGCCTGTGCGCAGACCGGCGAGAGCGGCACGGGGATGAACCTCCTGCGCGGGGTACACAACGCAACGGCGCCGGGGCAGTTGCCGACAACGCTGGGCGTGGTCGTGTTGGTTACCGTCATTGCGCTCGCGCCCTCGATCCTTGTCATGACGACGTCGTTCACGCGGATCATCGTCGTGCTTGGATTTCTCCGGCAGGCCATGGCCACGCAACAGTCGCCGCCGAACCAGGTGCTCATCGGCCTTGCGCTGTTCCTTACCTATTTCATCATGTACCCGACGTACAACGAGGTGTACAACAAATCCATCGGCCCCTATGTGCGCGGCGAGATGGTTTCGCAGGACGAGGCGCTGGCCGCCGGCATCAAGCCGCTGCGCACCTTCATGTTTCGCCAGGTCGGCGCAAAAGACCTTGCGCTGTTCCTTGAAATTTCCAAGCGCGGACGGCCCAACACGCCCGACGATGTGCCGACCCATGTGTTGATTCCCGCGTTCATCCTCAGCGAATTGCGCATCGCGTTTCAGATAGGCTTCATCATTTACATCCCCTTCTTGATCATTGATATGGTCGTGGCCAGTACGCTGATGGCCATGGGAATGATGATGCTGCCGCCGATCTTCGTTTCGCTGCCCTTCAAGATCATCCTTTTTGTTCTTGCGGACGGCTGGTATCTTCTAATCGGATCCCTTGTCCGCAGTTTTCATTAGCGTCCATTCGCTTCGGCGATTAGGGCGGATGCCGGGATCAGGGCCAGCGAGGTCTGAAGGGGATACCCGCAGGTGCAGCCGGAACTGGATTCGGGGATCATGACAAGGCCGCCGGCGGGGATGATGTTGAGCCAGCAGCCGGGTCGCGTCTCGTTCGTCAAGGGGATGCCTTCGGTGGCGGCGGTTTCCGTCGGATACATGCGTGGATTGTTTCCCCGTCCATAGAGATAATACGCCGAGGCGGTCAATCCGCCGCAGCCATGGCCGCCCCGGCGGGCAATATAGTCTTTCTTTTGGCCGGTCTGGAGGTCGAACGCAAAGGGCCGTGAGTAGACGGTGTTTCCGATTATGACGGGGTGCTGCCATTGCTCGCCGTGGCTGCCGTCAATCTCGGCGAAATTGTCGGTGCTGCGGTTGTCGAGGGCCCGGTAGGGAGTCTGCCACTTGTCCCCGCCGGTTTTCATGTCGAAGGCATAAAGGCCGTACCAGACCTCGTTGCCCTTGTTGTAGGTTCCCGTGGCCAATAACACGCCACGCGAACCGTTGAGATAGGCGATGTGCTGATAGGGCAAGGCGACAGGCCTTTCCCACACCACCGAGCCGTCGGCCAGCCGCAGGGCCAGCAACCGTACGCCCTCCGCGAAGAATTCGTCGAGTCGAATCCGCCCGCGATCGTTGCCCATGGCCTTCTCGTTGCGGCTTTCCAGCAGGTAAATACACCGATCGGATTCCGCCGATTCTGCGTCAATCATGATGCCGTTGTTGAGAATACAGCCGTTGCGATACAGCCAGCGCGTCTGGCCTGTTTGGCGATCCACGCAAAAGAGACAGTCGCTGACAATCACAGGGCGAAAATCGCCCTCGATGGTGTTGACGGTGGCCTTGCTCATCGCATTGAACGACGCGCCGGGCTTCTGGCCTGTTCCCACCAGCACATCGCCCACGCAATCGAGGTATCCCCAATCGTGCGGTCTCTGCTCCTGTCCGGGCGCCTTCAAGATACCCGCTTTCTCGCCGGTCGCCGGATTGACCTTCCAGCATTCACCCTGAACGGCCACATAAAGCCAATCGTCGGCGATGACCATGTGGCCGCTGTTTTTTAGCGCGCCGACGCGGCGCGAGTTCGGCGCGTCCAACCGCCAGAGCGGAAATCCGTTGTAGGGATCCACGGCCATCACTAGGTCGTTGCCGGGAATATAAAGACGCCCCGCCTTAAAAAGCGACGACATGGGCCGGTGATGCCGGTCAATCATGTCGCGCGGACCGGGTTCGCCGAACCACTGTATCGCCATGGGGCCACGCAACGGATCGAGGCTGCATGCGGTATGGTTCGGATTGGCGTACAGTTGCGTCCATTCGCCGGCGTCTTCGAGCGGACCCCGGACATGAACGGCCCAGATACCGCCATGCTCCTTGCGAATGCACGATGCGTCCAAGCCGGCCCCGGTCAGCCATGCCTCAAGGCGCGATGCATCGGAATCGCCGATGCAGAACGTGCCACCGTAGGGCCGCAGAACACGCAACACTTCACGGCAGGAAACCGACGGCGTTGTTTCGCAGACAACCAAGTTCGCCATCATGCTCGTATAGGGAAGCGGCGGGGAAACGGTATGAACGGCTACGCGCGCCCCATACAGTCCTTCCGTCATCAACATAGCGCTTGCAGCTTCCGCTTTTGACGGGTCCGGCTCGATGCCCACGACATGCAGGTCGCTCCGCCTGGCCAGTTCCCGGACAAGATGGCCTGATCCGCAATCCAGGACAAGGCAGTATCCTTTTTCGATACCCGTCTGCTTCAGAATGGCCTCCGCCATTGCCTCATCGGCGGGAAAGGCCTGCGAAGACGGCAAGACTTCGGCGGACGTTTTTTCAGAAACCGGGTCCGCGCCAAAACAATAAATCCGTCCCTTGTCGGTGCTTATGTAAAGTCTTCCATTGGCTACGGCGAGGCCATACGCGCACCCGTCCACATCGGTGCGCCACTTTTCCGTGCCGTCCTGAATGGCATGGGCAGCCACAAAACCGTTGCCACCGGTAAACAACACATCGCCCGCCAAAATCAGCGCATAGGGGGCCTCGATGGCCTTCTTCCAGCGGATACAGGCGCCCATTTCAAGAGACAGTGCGGCGACCGTCGCGCCATCTTCGAAAATGGCCTGCTTGAGCCGTGCGATTTCGGTTTCGTCCTTGGCCTGCCGAAGCGCTTTTTCTGTATCCTTGATCCGTTTCTGCGCCAGGATTTGACGGTGCGATAGTTCGACGTAGCGCGGCCGATCCAGCGCCCATAGTTCAGTGAGGGATTGCAGGTAGGCGGTATCGCCCGCAACGACCATGCGAAGCCCCGGAAACGATGCTATCGTTTCCCGGGTCTCGGCATCGGCCAACTCGAGTTCATTTCCACTGGTGCGGCCCGGTCCTGTCGCGACCTGTCCGTCCACCAGCACGGCATACGCGCCCCCGGCGCCCTCCGTTTCGCCTAACACTTTGCCGGTCTTCCGGTCAACGACGACGGGATTGGTCCGTCCGGTGGGGATGAAGAGACGCGTGGGCGAAAGCACGAGATAACCTTGCGGGGCGATGCCGGGCGTTTTCACGCTCCAGCGGGGTTCACCGGTGGCCGCATCCAAAGCGCTTACATACACGCTTTGCGAGCCGAACAGTCCCGAACACGCATAGACGATCCCGTTTTCGACGGCCAACCCGCTTCGCGTGGGCATCCATGAAACGATGCGGCCATTGCCGGGAATACGCCAGTCGGGTTCCGGTGGACGGAATTGCCATATCGGCTTTCCGGACGATGCGTCTAGCGCGTATACTCGGCCATCATCCGATCCGAAGTAAACACGGCTACCATCAATAACGGGGGCCAGACGCACCGGTCCCTCGGTACGAAACCGCCAGCGCACCGCGCCGGTTGCGGCATCGAGACAATACATGTGATCGTCGGACGATGACCCGAAGTATAGGGCGTCGCCCGCTATCACGGGCTGAAAGGCGCGATCATAGGTTACAACAGGACGCAATTCCCGAATTTCATGCCAAAAATCCTGTTTGGCGGGGGCCGGCCATGCGGGTCTGGGCGCATGACGGGGCACATGGGTCCATGCCGGTTGCAGCGGTAAAACGATCGTTTCGTCCGTCACGCCGCTGCGTGCATTGTCGCGCAGATAGGCCGGCCAGTCGCTTCCAAAAGCGCCTGCACCCGCGCACAACAGCACGGCAGCCAATAATCGTGTAAAAGAACCCAATCCCAACGACCTCGTCCCGTTCATGTTCGCGCGGTTCCTAGCCGGCCTGAAGGGCCGCATATTTGTTGACGGCGCTGAGATAGGCCTTGACGGCGGCTTCGATGATATCGGTGCTGGCGCCGGTGCCGATAAAGGTCCGCTTGCCGAATCCCACGGTTACATGCGCCTCGCCGAGGGCGTCGGTTCCGCCTGTGGCGGCGCGGATGGAAAACTCCTTGAGATTGCCCTTGTAGCCGGTGATGCGGTCCACGGCCTGGAACGCGGCATCCACCGGCCCGTCGCCCGTGGCCGTGTCCGTAAAGACCGTGTCGCCCTTGCGCAGTTTGACGAAAGCCATGGCGGGATCGCCCCCGGCGGTCCTCACTTGGCCCAGATGGTACACCTCGAACGACTCGTTTTGCATGGCGACGATGAGCACGCGCAAATCGTCCTCGAAAACCTCTTTTTTGCGGTCCGCGAGGACGATGAAATCCTGGTAAAGGCGCGAGATTTCCTCGTCGGAAAGATGGTATCCGAGTTCCTCGCAGCGTTTGGCGAGACCGGCCCTTCCGGAATGTTTGCCAAGCACCAGTTCACTGCGCGGACGCCCGACCGATTCGGGCGTCATAATTTCATAGGTGGCCTTGTTGGCAATCATGCCGTGCTGATGGATGCCCGACTCGTGCGCGAAGGCGTTGCGGCCGACGATCGGTTTGTTATAGGGAATAGACAGGCCGGTCAGATTACTCAATAACCGGCTTGTGTTGTAGAGTTCGCTGGCTACGATGCCGGTTTCGAAGGGGTGCATGTCGTGTCGGACGCGCATGGCCATGACCACTTCCTCGAGCGAAGTGTTGCCGGCCCGCTCGCCGATGCCGTTGATCGTGCATTCAATCTGCCGCGCGCCTCCCTGAACCGCGGCCAGCGCGTTGGCGACGGCAAGGCCCAGGTCGTTGTGATTGTGGGATGAAAAAACGACCTTGTCCGCGCCGGGCGTCTTTCCAATGACATATTGGAACATTTCACGGATTTCGTCGGGCGTTGTGAACCCGACGGTATCGGGCAGATTGATCACATCGGCGCCGGCCGCAATCGCCACGCCGGCGGCCTGAACCAGGTAGTCCCAATCGGACCGCGTGGCGTCTTCCGCGGAAAATTCGACGCGTCCCACGAGTTTCTTGGCCAGCCGAACGGCCTTGTCCGCGTTTTCAAGTACGAGATCGCGCGTCATGCGCAGTTTGTGTTCGATATGGATGTCCGACGTGGCGATGAACGTGTGCAAAACCGGATTTGCCGCCTTTTCAAGGGCCTTGGCGGCGCGCTCGATATCGCCCGAGACGGCGCGCGACAATGCCGCCACACTTTTGGTTTTGACGAGTTCCGCCGCTTTCGACACGGCTTCGAATTCCTGATCCGAGGCAACGGGAAAACCGGCTTCAATGATATCCACGCCCAGGCGTTCGAGTTGCAGGGCCAGTTGGACCTTTTCCTGCACGTTCATGCTTGCTCCGGGCGACTGTTCGCCGTCCCGCAGGGTCGTGTCGAATATCTGAACTCGCGCCGCCATTGCTCTCGTTCCCTTCTTTGCCATTTTCATGTGCGCGTCATGCGCCTGTGCCGCAACAACACCAAACACTAACAAAGCCATTCCCGCGCTTTCAATTTTGCCGGGAATGCCTGACTCTATGCCTACTATGCCGTTCATGCGCATCGGGCAAGGACGAAAAGGGCATATACGACAAAAGGGACCCATGCGACCCTTTACACCTTCCGCAAGAATCGAGGGATGAACTTCAACAAGGCATTCAGAACTCAGAAATCAGCATTCAGAATGGTCGGAATACTGGCTTTGCGTCACGGGCGCCTTACCCGTCAGCCGAAGACCTCGTGCATGCGGTCGCAATAGTAGCGGACATTGTCCCATTTGGAATCCGGCGCGAGGCGGTGATCCGGACACGGAATGAAGCCGCCCAAATCCACAAGCCGTCGCAGGCGCTCGATTTCAGCGTCAACCGCGTTAAAATCGCGCGACAGCACGTTTTTGTTCATGCCGCCCACGCCGCGCAATTCCCTGCCGTATTGCGCGCGCCACGGTTCGATGCTGGCGTTCCATGTGCCCACTTCAATCGGGAACATCGTGTTGACGCCATTTTCGATCCACGTCGGAATGAGGGCATCAATCATGCCGTCGCAATCGAGCGAACAGATATTGATTCCATGCCTCCGTGCGAGATCGGTGATGCGGCGATAGTGTGGCCCCACTTTTTCCATGAACACGTACGGTGAAATAAGCGGTCCGTTCTTAAAACAAATATCTTCCCAGAAATGGATGAAATCGAACTTTGCGCCGCTTTCGAGCGCCGTCTTGGCGCATTGAAAACAGAGGTCGCCGTAGGTGTTCACGATTTCATCGAACAGCGCCTCGTCCTCCGCGTAAAGATAGGTCGCTCCCGTCACGCCCAGTATATTGCGGACGCGGCCGAAGAGACTGCCGCAGTGAAGTCCATACGGAAAAGTCCGCCGGTCGCGCTTGAGATAATCGAGTCCCCCTTCGTCGAAGGAAACCATTTTCCGCCCCACGCGCACACGGGCCTTCGTCACGCGCTCCTCGTGGAATTGCAGGCGGTGCTTGTAATGGTCCTCCCATTCCTTGCGGCCTTTCAGCAAATGATCGATTTCGGGCGGAATGCCGACCGCGCCGGACTTCTCAAGGATCACGACGCCTTCGCCGTCAACCACCTTGCGCGATCCATCCGGCAATTCTTCGAGCACCTTGCGCTCGAAACCCGGCCGGAGGTGCGTGTCGGTGTGGAAGCAGGTGTAGTAATTGAAATCGAAGCCGAGTTTTTTATCGAGTGCGAGATCGGCGGCATTGCCGTCGCCCCACGCCTTGGCCATGCGTTTTGTGATATGCCCTTCCGCGGCCCACTTGTTCAGCGTGTCGCCCCAATACCCGAAATGGACCACCGGCATCCGATCATAGGGTTGATAATTCAGCACGGCCAGCGTGCGTTCGCGATTGTTCATTGGTTGTTCCTTTCCATCGGCTCGCTCCATGCCTCGAACACGGCCTCGATGTTTTCTCTCGGATCGCGGACGCCCCATTCGCACTGCGCGATGACGCCGCCCTTGCCGTCGTCCAGCGCGCGCCGGACGCGCCGGACCGCCGCGCGGACATCCTCGACTGTACCGAACGGCAGAATGTCCTGCCGCGAAATCTCGCCCCAAAACGTGACGTGGCCTTTGAAGCGTTGCGCCAGCCCCTCAATGTCCATGCAGAACAACTGGCTGTTGACGGCATGAATTCCAATCTCGATGAGATCGGGATAGATCGCCTCGATGTGGCCGTCACTGTGGAAAAAGATGTACTTGCCCGCGCCTTTGAGAATATCGCAGTAATCCTTGTACATCGGTTTGAAGATTGCGCGCCATTTCTCCGGTGAAATCAGCAGCGCGTTTTGCGTGCCCCAATCGTCCATGAAACCGACCGCGTCCACGGCGGTCTTAGACCACATCTCGATGTCGCGGAGATTGAATTCATGAATCAATTTGCAGAGATGCCTGAACTCGTCCGGCTCGCACAGGATGTCCATAAACAGATTTTCCGTGCCGCGCAGGAACTGCATTCGCTCGAAGGGCCGGACATGTGTGCCGACTTTCGTGAACTTGTCCGTGGCGCGATGGCTTGCCTCGACGCGACTCAGGTCGGCCTTGTCAATCAGTTCCCAAGGCGGCGACCAGGATTCCAACCGGCTCCAATCGGCCAGCGGCGGGTGCTTGACCTCGCCGCAGACGCCCACCTCGCCTACGGTCCATTCGCAGCCCCATTCGTCCACATATGTGCCGACTTCGCCCGGCGTACCACGCGACACGGACGAAGGACCGTAGCGCCCGTCAACGCCGGTGAAGTCGCTTGGAAAGCGTTTGCAGACCGCGTCGAGTTCCGCTTTCCGCAACATGCCCACGCCCGCCAGCGCCCACAAATCACGCGGCGCCCGGTCGGGATAATCAAATTCCAGCGTGCGAATGACCCGTTCGCGCGATGTCATGATCCGGAAATTCCTCCTTGTCTGAAACGGGTGATAGCCTAACGGAATTGGCTGGGTGTGCGCAAAACGGTTCCTTGAACGGCTCCATGAATGCGCCAGATTCGCCTGATCAGTCGGATCGGTCCGATTGACATCCGTGGCGCGACACCTCTTCGGGACGAGCCATGGAACCATCCATTCTGTCCGGCAGGCGCATGACGCGGCCGGCTTTCTTGTCGTAAAAATAGAGGCGGGATTCGGATCGTTTCCGGGCGTCGCCGTCGGCCCAGAACGCATAAAAGCCGGGATGGGCGTTCAACGGGCGGCGGACATAGGAATGGTTGCGCGGACTGTTGGCGGTGAGCGGGATATCCGCGGACCACGTCGCGCCTTGATCCTTCGTGGTCTTCATCACTATCTCGCCGCCGGTGCCGTAAGGCTGCGGGCCGGGCAACATCGGCCCGATGACACGCCAAGCGCCATCCGGTTCGACATAGAGGCTTCCCATGTCATAGTTGTGGTCGCTCGTTCCCGCGGCCCGGATGTCCCATTCGCGGCCGTTCCAATGCGCGGTCCACCATGTGTACGGCGCGTTCTTCGGCCCCGGCTCCCAGCCTTTGCTTGTAAGATAAAGGATAACCGGACGGCCTTCGGCATCGTAGTTCAGGTCCATGATGTAGACGTTGAGTTTTTCGGCGGCATAGTCGTATACCCGTGCTGGGTTTTCGACAGCCGTCATCGGCGTTTCGACCGGCGCGCCGCTCACGGTGGTCCACGTGGCGCCCATGTCGGCCGTCTCGATGTAATACACGTTTGTTCGGAAATTCAGGCCCCGTTTCTTCGGATGATAATTGAACACGGCGCCTACCCGGTTTCCGCACGGCCACGTCGCTTGGTAATGGCCTTCTTCAATGCGCGCATAACAGCGCGGTTCGGACCATTGCATCCCGTCCGGACTTGTGCTTGAAAACAGCATGCGCCCGCCTTGGTACAGCGTGTGCAGAAACAGAAAACCTTTTTCCGGAATCCACCACGGTTGCGGATAGGAGTAATTCGTCTTTGCGACTTCCTCGAAATCGTCTATGGAATAGGGCGCTGTGCCTTTGAAGACATACGCGGGCCGGGAAGTCCCGTGCGCGCTGGCGAAGATCCAGACATGCCCCTTGCCGTCGATCGCAATCACGGGATTGTCGTGCGCGTCGGAAGTGCCCTTGTCCATGACAATCGTGGGACGACAGACTTTCTTTGTCTTATGATCATAGCAGCCCGCCATTTCAAGGAGCGTCGTGCCATCGTCGCCGATACCGCCGTACACGAAAAACGTCTTGTTCACCTCCGGCGCGTAAACCGCCAGCGGGATATGATCGGCGCAGTACGTTCCAAGCCCCCCGCTGTACTTGTAGACGTATTCATCCCTTGTTTCCTGGTTGCAGTACCAGATCCCGCGGTATCCGTCGGCCTTTTTGAAGGCCGGGTTCCCCGCAGCCATCATCGAAAAGACGCAGAGGCACAATAAAACCATCAACAGGGCGGGCTTTGCGGCCGACTCACGAATGTTCATCCCTTTTGTCCTCCGTGGTCTTGAATGAAAAAGAAATGGTGAAAACGATCCTCTCCGGGGGCGGCAGATGATCGCTATGCGTGATGGAAGAAGTGTAGCGTACTTGATGTGGGATTGCCAAGTGGTTTTCAATCGTCTGGTTTGGTTTACGATTCGATCGAAGCCCTTGACCTTTGTTTCCTTGTATGGCAATATACACATACGAATTTTGGCAATCGGCAATATTAGGCTGTCCAACGCGCCTGTGAGGTGTGGCATGGCAAATATTCCTTCCAAGCGGTTGCGTTTCCGAATCTTTTCGGAAGACGAACGGTGCATCGAAGAAGCGCTCGCAAAAACATCCCATACCTCCATGAGCGATGTGATCCGGGCCGCTTTGGTCTTTCTGGATCAGGCATGGGCGGGTCGCAACAGTGGGTTTCGCGTCATGTTTCGGAATCCGGCCACGGGCTTCATGCTGGGCGCGCTCGACGCCATTGCGCCGCGGATTCCCAAGCGGGCGGGCGGCGCCGGCGTTTCGGAAGGAGGGGGGCGGGCGAAAAATTCGATAGAAATTCGTGTCGCCCACGGGGATGAGGAGCGCATTCATCGTCTGATCAAATCCGGCGCGGCGGATACCTTTTCGGAACTGATCCGGCGCGCCTTGCGGCTTTACATGGCCGCGGTGCAACGGCGTATGGCGGGCGATGAAGTCGTATCGCTCTCGCCCAGCGGGGACTTTTTCCCGGTGAGCGTGCCGGGCGCCGGAGCGTCGGCCTATCCGGTCCCAGGCGATCAACCCCGAGTTGCCCCGCTTCCGCCGACACCCCCCTCGACGCTTCTGGGCCAGTTGCCGCGGACGCTGGCGGACGACGTGATCCGGTTGGCGGCCGAGGAGCAATGCTCGCCCGACTTGCTTGTGGTGGATTTGATTCGGGCGGAGGTTTTCGCCCGGCTGCATCCCGAAACGCGCCGTGCGGACGTCGCTTCCGAACCGGCGGCGCCCGTCGTTTCCGGGCCGGACCTTCATGCGGAAGCCGTTCAGGAAACCGCGCAAACGCTCGAACAAATGGCGGATAACATTGGGAAGATCATGCAAATTATCAGTGAAACGGCGCGCCGTAAGGATTCGCAGGCCCAATTCACGGATCTCCTTTTCGCCGCCGAATCCACGGACGAGCGACCCGCGGGAGAAATGTTGGATAGTGAACGCCTGTCGAAACGCGCACAAGAATTGAACGAACGCCTGGCGGCGCTGTTGTCGCTCATGCAGCGCGAACCCCGTCAGCGGCGCCCGGCCCGTGCCGCCAAGGATTCACCGGAAGACAGCCCCATGAAGCCTTCAAAGGCGGAGTCCGGTCCGGCATGAGGTATTCGTTCCTTGCGCGCGGCGTGTATCCTTGTTACCATACGATTTTCAGCGACCGGCGCCATCGGGAGTAGACAACATGCGCATGGACGATACCGCAAAGACGAATCTTGACGATCACACGATGCTGATCGGCGGGGCGGACATACGCCGGGCGGGGACTTTCCGCAAAGCGGCGCTGGTGGTGTTGTCGGGATGGGAAATCGGGCACGAAATCACACTGGCCGAAGACTCGTATGTCCTTGGTCGCGGCCAGCAGGCGCGTGTACGCATTGCCGCGCCCTCCGTTTCGCGCGAACATGCCCGGATCATTCGCGTTTCGGCGGAAGAGGGCGATGAATTCGAAATCACGGATCTCGGCAGCAGCAACGGGACCTTTGTCAATGACGAGCCGGTGGCGACGTCACGACTGCGGCATGGCGACAAAATCCGGATGGGGGATGTGCTGTTCAAGTTCGTGCTGCAAGACGAGGCCGATGCCCGGTTCTATGACGATCTGCGCCAGTTGATTCATTACGATCAATTGACCGGTTTGCTGAAGATGGATGCGTTCAAACGGGAACTCGACGCGGAAATCCATCGCGATGGCGCACGCCGGTTGCTCTCGCTCGCCATGACGGATCTGGACGGCCTCAAAAAGGTCAACGACACGCACGGGCACTTGGCGGGGCGCATGGTCGTGCGTGAAATGGGCGCGATGATCCGCCACAGCATTCGCAAGCAGGACAGGGCTGGTCTTTACGGGGGCGACGAGGCGATTATCTTTTTTCCGGAGACTCCGCTCGACGAGGCGATAGCGGTTGCGGAAGGCCTCCGCACGACCATTCAGCAACGCACCTTCGATTTTCACGGGGCGACGTTTCGCGTGAGCATCAGCCAAGGACTGGCGGAGTGGCCCCGCCATGGCGAAACGATCGAACAACTTATTCATGCCGCGGACGGCGCGTTGTACGCGGCCAAAGCGGCCGGGCGCAATTGCGTCCGGTGCGCACCGTGAGATTCCATGGCCGCGCCCCTTGTCACGCTGACCACGGACTTCGGCGTGCGCGATCCCTATGTGGCCGCCATGAAGGGCGTGATATACGCCATTCAGCCCCATTTAACGATTACCGATCTGTCACATGATATTCCGCCTCGCGACATCATGGAAGGGGCGTTGTTTCTGGCGGGCGCGCTTCCGTTTTTCCCAGATCGCACCGTTCATGTCGCCGTGGTGGACCCTGGAGTCGGCACGCCGCGCCACGGCCTTGTCATTCAGGCGGGAGGCCAGTATCTCGTCTGCCCCGACAACGGCATCGCCACTTTTTTCGTCAGGCGTTATCCCATACAGGATGCGCGAATCATCGAAAACCCGCGTTTTATGCGCGGTGAAATCAGCCCGACGTTTCACGGGCGCGATGTCTTTGCGCCCGTTGCGGCCCACCTTGCGCGCGGTGTGCCCCTGTCCGAATTCGGTTCGCGAATCGCAGACCTGGTCGAGTTGCCGGTTCCCGTTCCGATCATGACGCCGGGGGGCATCGAGGGCGAGGTGGTTCACATTGACCGTTTCGGCAATCTGATTACGAACATTGCGCGGGACGATATCCCGAAAGAAGCCGCCTGTATCGTCCAAGCGGGCGCGATGCGCCTTGGGAACCTCCGCCGCACCTACGCCGATGCGCCGCCTGGAGAGCCGTTGGCGCTGATTGGAGGCGCGGGTTTTCTGGAAGTTGCCGTCAATGGCGGCAGCGCGCGCGAGTTTTTCCAATTCGACCGGGGCCAGCCGGTTGTTGTCGAAATCGGTTGACAAAATGAACGGGCGATTTGGGTGCGGCTGCGAGATGATTGGACATGAAAAAAGTGGGATGGAGAGGGAAAGGATTGGCGCATGAAGGTTGGAATTATCACGGCGTCGTTGCCGATGGAAATGAAGGCGGCGTTGCGCAAGGCGAAGGAGATTGGGGCTCACGGGGTTCAACTTTGGGTGGCCAACAATGAACTGGATCCGCGCAACCTGTCGCAAAGCGGCAGGCGGGAACTGGTCCATTACATGGCGGCGCTTGGCTTGGAACGTTCGGCGCTGTGCGGCGATATCGGGGGCTTTGCGGATCCGGCGACGGTGGATGCCCGCATCGCGCACACGAAAGAGATGTTCGACCTGTGCGTGGATCTCGGCACGCCCATCCTGACAACACACATCGGCGTCGTGCCTGAAGATCCAAGCGGTCGCGCCTATGCCGTTCTTGCCGGGGCGGTCCGCGAGGTGGCCGAATATGCCGCAGCGCGGGATTGCTGCCTTGCGACGGAGACGGGTCCGGAATCCGGGGAAAGCCTGGCGGCGTTCTTGCGGTCGGTGAACAGCGCGGGCGCAAAGGTGAATTACGATCCGGCCAATCTGTGCATGGCGGGCTTCGATCCCATTGGTGATGTCGCCGTGCTGGGTGAATTCATCGTGCACACGCACGCCAAGGACGGACTCCGCAACCAGCCCAAGGAAGTGGCGCTGGGCAAGGGCGATGTCGGTTTTCCGGAATACCTTGCCGCATTGCGGGCCATCGGCTATTCGGGTTATCTGACCATCGAGCGCGAGTGTGGAGACGATCCGGTCGCGGACATTGTCGAAGCAATCGCGTTCCTCAAGCAGCAGGAAGGCGTGGACGCATGAAGACGCATGGACGGCCCGCGGTTGTGCTGCTGAGCGGCGGCGCCGATTCCACGGTGCTGTTGTGCCATGCGGGACGCCATTTGGGCCATGCGCCGCTTCATGCGATCAGTTTCCGGTACGGCCAGCGGCATGCCCGGGAATTGGCGTGCGCGGCGCATCAGGCTGAACGGGCGGGCGCGCTACACACCGTGCTGGATATTTCGTTCATGGGCGCGTTGCTGCGTGAGGGATCGGCGCTCGTCGCGGGTGGCGCTGCGGTGCCGAGCCTTGCCGATCTGGCCGCAGAGGATTTGGAGCAGCCCCCGACCTATGTGCCCAACCGCAACATGATGCTTCTGGCGATGGCGGCGGCCTATGCCGAGGCGCGGGGAATTTGCGATGTATACTACGGCGCTCAGGCGCAGGACGAGTATGGCTACTGGGATTGCACGCCCGATTTCGTCCGGCGCCTCAATCGCGTGCTTGCATTGAACCGCCGAAACCGCGTTTGGATTCACGCCCCCTTTGCCGAAATGAGGAAATCGGAAATCATTCGGCTTGGACTCGATTTGGGCGTGGATTTTGCGCATACGTGGAGTTGTTATCGTGGCGGGGAATGCGCTTGTGGAACGTGTCCAACGTGCGTCGAGCGCCTGAATGCCTTCGCGGCAACGGGCGTCGTCGATCCGGTTCCCTACATGACATGATGCGAAAGACGATCTTTTATACCGCGGGCCTGTTGTTGTGGTTGCTGGTTGCCGCGAATCCTTGTACGAGGAGTTATGGCGCAAGATGCGCCCCTACGTCTATCGCGATGACACGTTTGGGCCATGGACTCTGTGGACGAATAGCGCCGGATTTCGCGACGACGAAATCGTGCTTCCCAAACCGCCGGGAATTTACCGCATCCTGTGCATCGGCGGTTCGACGACGTTCGAGAGGGTGCGAAACGATCTGACCTACCCGATTTCCGGATTGGATTGCGCCCTCGCGTTCGTCGTTTAGGGCGGTAATACCGCGCTTTCTGATGAACAATGTCGAAATGCTCGCGTGTGAAATGCAGAAGGCGGGTGTTGATATAGTCCTGTGCAGTTTCGCCTGTCCCGACCTGATCCATTTGGAGCGCATGGAGCGTTACAGTTTCATGCAGCCATTCAACCCGAAGCTGCAAATTTATCCGCGAATGGACGACTATGCACGCGCCATCGCCGCCGCCAATGAGTTGCTTCGCGAATTATGCGGGCGGCTGGGGGTGTTTTACGTGCCCGTTGCCGAGGAATTGGTGGGCGGCACGGATCTATTTACCGACAACTGCCATCTCCATCAGGAAGCCATCGCGCGCAAGGCGGACATTATTTTCCGCCACGTGAAGGACTATCTGAAACCGAAACTCGCGGCGCGGGGGATCGTTCCAGCGTCATGAACGGCGACCAGCCCGGACGATCATGAACGTTCCCGCCAACAGCGCCGCCGCGCCGGCCCATTGATGCAATGCCATATGTTCGTCGGGCCAGATCCACATCGCAATGGCGTAGGTGATCAATGGGTTGAGCAGGGCGACGCTTGTGCAGAAAGCGGAACCGAGGTGTTTTTGCGCGTGGAAAAACGCGGGGTGGGCGAGGGCAATCGGAATCAGGCCCGATATTACCGCGGTGACGGCCGGTTTCATGCCCGCTGCCGCCAAGGCGGACGGATGTCCCAGCGTCAGGGCAAGGAATCCGCAACCGGCGGTCGTGTAGATCGACAGCACCGTGAACATGGGAATCGGATGAAGGCTGCCCACAAGGTGCTTCGCCCAGATGGTATAGCCTCCCCAGAAGGCGGCCGTGGCCAACAACATGGCCATGGGCCAGTTCATCACCGGGATCAGCGATGCCGGATCGGTTGCAATCAGCGCGGCCAATCCGCCGAAACTCAACATCGTGCCGCCGATATATCCGGGACTTCGAATAACGGCGCGTTCCTCGTGGTAGAGAATGAATCCAAGGATAACGACGAAAACGATGCTCAGTTTCGACACCAATTGCGCAGTGGTTGCGGTCGAGCCGGCGCAGCCCACGGTCCATGTGTATTGCTGCGCCACGTTCAGCGCCGCGATGCCGATCATGCCGCGCCGGTTGCGCAGCGCCGCATAAAGCCCCGGACGGAACCAGACGAGACTGATCAACAGCAACGGTCCGGTCGCGCTCAGGTACCGCAGGAAATTCTGCGTGTGGGGCTCGTAGACCGTGCTGAGATCCCGGATGAAAATCGGCGCCAACGCCCAGCCCGCCGTGGCAACGGCCAAATTGACCGCGGCGGCAAAACGATGCGAATGATTCATGGGAAAAAGCGATTTCCTGTGTCATGCGAAAAGGCGTATTGTACAGGAAGTATCCAGGAAGCCCGAAACGATCCGTGGAGACAATGCCAAGGAGGATTTACCGTGCAGCCGACGGCAATGGGTCTTGTGATGATTGCTTTGATTGCGTGTCCGGCCGTTTTCGCGGTTGAAATTGAACCGTGGCGCGTCCAGTTGGAAAAGACGATGCAGGAAGAATCCCTGGCGCCCGCGCGCGCCAAACTGGTGAAAAGCGCGCGCGAGATGGCCGCCCTGCCGATCGTTCGCCGGGCCAAGACACTGGCGGAGGTCGGCAAGAACCGGACATGGCTCGATGGCCGCGCCAACGCGCTTGAAGATGAAATCAAGCAGGATTTCGCACTGGCCATGTCGGATTTTGCCGCGTGCAGCCTTGCCGCGAAGGAATTGCCGGTGCTGGCGGCGGCGTATCTCATCACCGGCGAAATGGCATTTCGCGACCGCGTGCTTGCGCAACTGGAAGAAATGGCGGGTTGGTCGCCGCTTCAGCGTCCGGGATGGACGTTGTACCATCCGGGCGCGCGATTGCCGGCCGGCGGCAAGGACGGCAACTGGCTGGCGACGGGCATGGGCGTCCGGGCCCTATGCGACGCGCTTGACATCCTGTCGAGCGACTCCGTGCCAGCGGATCTTCTCGAGCGATTGCGCGCCTTGCTTGAAGGCGAAATCGCCGGCGTCGTGGACGATTGGCAGACGAAGCGCCCGTGGTTCGTGCGCAGCGACGATCCGATTACCAACCAATGGATGCTGCCGACGGAGGGTCTTGTCCGCGCGTGTTTGTTGCTTGGAACCGATTCGCACCACGATGCGTACGAATTGGGCGTTGGGAATTTCATGAAGGCCCTCGATGCGCATGGTCCTGCGGGCGAATTCGAGGAAGGGATGGGCTATGCCTCGTTTACGGTGTCGTCCATGCTGTACACGGCACGCGCCATGGCCGTCCAGGGCGACCGCCGCGCGGTGGACCATCGTTTCCTGAAAAATTTTCCCACATGGCTGGTGGAACATTTCCAGCCGGGCGGCATGGTGGTCAACTGTTTCGATGCAGGCGCGGCCCGATCGGCCACGGAAGGACAGCGTCCGTTGCTTTCGATGCTGGCCGTTTGCACGGGGAGTCCGGTGGCGCGCTGGGCGCTTGCCCGTCAGACAAGCGGTCCGTCGAACGATCTGGCGGGATTGGCCGTGTATGCGATGCCGCCCGTTGGCGACGAGGCGGCGCCGCCGCTTTTCGCGGCATACGAGCGCGCAACCCGTGTGAATTGGCGCGGCAGTTGGAGCGACGACGCCAGCGGCGCATGGGTGCGCGGAGGCCATCCCGCCGATCAGCATGACCATTACGATCGCGGCCACGTGAACTTTATTTACAGGGGGAAATGTATTCTCATCGAAGCGGGTACTCCATACTATTCACATCCGCTGATGGGATCGCATTTTGCCTCCGGCGCGGGACACAACGTGCTGCAACTGGGAACCGAGGAACCGAAACCTCGCGATGCGGGCGACACCTATGCGCCGTCCGGGTGGCAGGAACGCGGCGTCGTTGTGCCGCTTGATGTGCGGCGACTCGACAAACAGGGCGGGGAAGTCGCGCTGGAAGTGAAGAGCGGCTATGCGGGGCTGCGTTCATGGCGCCGGTCGGTGGCGTGGGATGCCGACCGCATGGAAGTCGAGGACAAGGTCGAACTCGGCGCCGGACAGGCGAACATCGTTATGTTTCGCTGGCATTTGGGTACGAATGAGAAGGTTTCCATCGAAGAAAAAGACGGGGCCTTTCGGGTTGTATGGCCGGATGCCGCGGGGACAATCAACGCGTCGGTTCCCATTGTCGTCACGCAGATGAAGATGCCCGACAACACCATCAACACCGTTTCGGAGGGCAAACCGGACACGTTGCATACCTGTCTCATCGTTCAAACAAACCGCGCGGTGGACAAGGCGACGATCGCCGCTGTGTTTACGGGAACGCATTGCAGTCCAAAATAATTGCAACGGCTTGGCGCCGATTTTTGACTGAAACGATGCCTGGTCCTTCGGGGCTTTACAATTTTCCCAAGAGCCTTATTGAAGTTTCGGCAATCCGTTCGCCCGTGCCGGGCGCGAGATAGCTGCTCCGGGCGGTCCGGATTTCATAACCGCCGCCTTGGAAGGCTTCGGCGGTGGGAGAGTAACCGGCATAGCCGTTGGCCAGCTCGACGACGAAGACGGGCTTCACAGGCGATCCTTTTTTGATGGCGAGTCCGAGCGCGCAAAAATACTCCGTCGGATTCGTCACAAGGGCCGCGGGGCCAATCCGCAACGCCTGCACTTCGACCGGGACCGTCGGCGATTTCGCCTTCATTTCGCGAACGAGCCGCGCCTCCTTCAGGTACACGTCGTTGTGCGACGAGCCGAGACCTGTGGCGGGCGTTTCGCGCGCCACCAATTCCTCGTCGGATTCGGCCAAGTCGCGGATGGGCAGATTCAGGATTTCCGTGGCGGCGGCGAGCGGGATATCGTCCGCATAATCCAGCCGCGCGATGACCTTCAACGCTTCCGCGCCGACGGTCATGCCGACGCGTTTCGCCCATGCTTCACCGAACTCGGACGGCCGCGGGCTGCGATTGTCCACCTGCGTTACGTCGCCGCACGCGCCGTTCAGGAACACAACGCCCATCTGCTCGTTGCCGAGCGCGCCGCGAATCGTCTTGCGCAGGTAACAAATCCAGTCGGCCGAGAGTTCCGAGCCGCCGATGACCGTTCCGTGCAGGGTGTAGTTTACGATGCAGCCCAGCAGTCCGCCTTGGGTGTCCACAACCGAAATGACGCCCACGTCCGGATCGATAGGCCCGGCGGGTTCGAGGATATCGGGGTTCATCTTGCCGGGATGCGTCCGCTCGGAACCGTCCTTCATCTTGAAGCGCCGGTTGAACCCGACGGTATCCTCGTGTCCCACGCCCACGCCGACGCGCGCTTCGACGGCGTTCGCCCGCGCCAGGGCAATCGCCTCGGCGATGCGTTGAGCGACCAGGGTGCAATAGGCCGGATCGCGTTCGGAACCCAGACAGTCCACCACGGGGCCGCCGTTATGCGTGTGGCTGGCCGCGATGAGGATGTTCCGGCTGGGGATGCCCGTCCGGCTTTCGGCCAGTTTACGCGCCTCGGCGACGACATCGTCCGGCGCCATGATAATGTCCGCGCCGACAACGGCCATGCTTGTCGTGCCGTTTGTGAACACGGCCGCCTCGACGAACAGCGGATCGTGCACGCCCTTTGCTATGTTCTTGGCAAAACCGCCCGGGATCTCGCAGCCGGCCGCCGGCGTGATATCTACCCGCGCAAAACCCGCCGTAAATTTCGTTTTGGCCATGTCTCCCGTGCCCTCCTGTGCATAGGCGCACCATACGCCCAAAATCATCCATGCGGCAATCGCAGTGCAAATAAGTCTGTTCATGGCACACGCGCCTCCTCTCTGCAACGACTACAGCCTACAACCTCGGGCGCCTGTCATCAAGTTGCGTCCCGTTGACTGTCCCATGAGTTGTGCGTAGAATGACGACTAATGAGATAACTTGCAGATGAGTATTTTCACCATTGAACGGCGTCAAGCGGTTGCGTTAAGCGTGTCCATTACGGGCGCCTCCCTAACATTGGATCTGGCGGATGGGCGTTCGATTGCCGTGTCCCACGCATGGTATCCGCGTTGTGCACGCTACGTCCGACGAATGCGCGCACTGGCGCTTGATTGGCGCGGTTGAGGGCGTCTTGGAAGGCCTCCTTCTTGTGAGAGCGAGGAATCGTTTCAGCGATGGCTTGCCGCGCGCATGGAGATAGGCGCCTATCGGACCTGAGGGAAGCCGCAGGCGGATTCTGTACTTTTGCGTGATTGGCGGTAAGTCCACCCAAACGAAAGGAATTGAACGGCATGGAGAAGATCACCGACGCAGCAAAGGATCGGGCAAGGCGGATGAAGTGGTGGCACGAAGCGCGGTTCGGCATGTTCGTCCACTGGGGGCTTTATGCCCAGTTGGGCCGCCATGAATGGGCGATGAACCGCGAGCGGATTCCCGTCGCGGAATACGAGCGGCTTGCGGCGACGTGGAAGCCGAAACCGCGGCCGGCGCGCGAATGGGCGCGCCTCGCGAAGCAGGCCGGCATGAAGTACATGGTCATGACCACAAAGCATCACGAGGGCTTCTGCCTGTGGGATACGAAAATGACCGATTACAACGCGGCCAAATGCGGGCCGGGCCGTGACCTTGTCGCCGAATATGTCGAAGCGTGCCGCGAATTCGGCTTGCGGATCGGATTCTATTATTCGCTGATGGACTGGCATCATCCGGACGGCGCCCGGTGCGCGAAGGACGAGAAGGCGCGCCGCCGCTTCCTCGATTACACGCAAGGGCTTGTCCGCGAACTGGTCACAAACTACGGCAAGATTGACATCCTCTGGTACGACGTGGCATGGCCGCTGTCGTCGCCGGAACTGTGGGAAAGCGCCAAAATGAACGCGATGGTGCGGCGGATTCAGCCGGACATCATCATCAACAACCGATCGCTGCTCGAAGAGGATTTCGGCACACCGGAAGAACATATCAATCCGGAGCAGGCCGGGCGCGCATGGGAAGCCTGCATGACGTTCAACGGATCGTGGGGCTGGCAGCCCGCGCCGCCGGAAGACTGGCATTCGGTGCGGAGCGTCCTCGGCATGCTTCGGCAAGTCACGGCCGAAGGCGGCAACCTGCTGTTGAACATCGGTCCGCATCCCGACGGCAGTGTGCCGAAAGAGGCGGTGGAGCGATTGACAGCCGTCGGGAAATGGACCGCGAAAAACGGCGAGGCGCTGTACGGCAAGGTGGAGCGGCTGGCCGGGCGTTTTGAATGGATGCCAACGGGACAATTCACGCTCAAGGGCAAGACGGCCTACTACTGGTGTACCCGATGGCCGGGAACCGAATTGACCCTCGGCGGCATCAAGGGCAAACTACGCGCTGCGTCGCTACTCGCGGACGGACGCCCTGTCGCCTTTACGCAGGAAAAGGATCGCGTGATCCTGAGGGGATTACCGAAGAATTCACCCGATAAAATCGCGGGTGTAACGGTACTCAAGTTGGAATTCGCGACACCGCCGCGGCAAGTGCTTGGCGCGGGATGCGTGGTCATTTGATGCCATGCTTGCGTGCTGGGTGCTGGCAATGGCAGTGGCTGCCGATGAAATGATTGCGCCGGGCGTGCATGTGCTGGATGGCGCCGTCAATACCGGCGTAATTGTTCGCGATGGCCATGCGTTGCTGATCGATTGTTGCGATACGGTTACGCCCGAACGACTCGCGGCCATCGGCGTGTCTGATGTCGAGCGTATTCTCTGCACCCAGTTCCGCCGGACGCACAACGCAGGCATGTATCCTTTTGCCGTCCGGGGCGCAAAGATCATTGTTCCAAAGACGGAGCAATCGTTGTTTGAATCGGCGGAGGCGCATTGGAACGACTGGTCGAACCGCTGGCATCTCTACCGTGCCCGGCCCGGCCCGCTCGTGCCGGCGCGATCGGTCAAAGTAACGCGCGGCGTGGGGGAGGGGGATACAATCGAATGGCGGGGCGTGGCCATCCGTACGCTCGATACACCCGGCGCAACCGACGGCAGCGTTTCGTATCTTGTCGAAGTCGGGGGACGTGGCGTCTGCTTTTGCGGAGACGTCATCTGTGCGCCCGGCAAGGTCTGGGATCTGCATTCATTGCAGAAGGGATTCGGCGGCGTGCGGGACTACCACGGATTCCTTGGTGCGAGCGGGATGGTCCTCGAAAGCGCCCGCAAACTCGCGGCATGCACCGCGGAAATGTTTGTGCCTTCGCATGGAAAGCCGTTCGCGCGATCCGAATTTGCGATGGAACTCCTCGAAAAGCGTTTTGATGCGCTTCGTCGCAATTACGCCGCGATATCCGCCCTGAACTTTTATTTTCCGACGCTGTTCAAAGATCTGGAGGACGATCCGCTTCGCATGAAGCCCGCCGATACCCTTGAATTGCCGTCGTGGGTGCGGCGTGTCGCGTTCACCAGCTACGCCGTCGTTTCCGATTCCGGCGCGGCGTTGCTTATTGATTGTGGACACGACTCGGTGTTGGCAAAGCTAGACGAGTGGAAAAAGGAAAACGCGATTTCCGCCGTCGAGGGCTGTTGGGTTACTCATTATCACGACGATCATGTGGATTCGCTTCAGCGCCTCGCGAAAGAATTCAAATGCCCTATTATCGCAAGCGAACGCACCGCGCCCATTCTCGAGCATCCAACGCGATACTGTCTTCCGTGCATCGCGCCGTGCCCGGTGTCCGTCGCGCGCGCGACGCATCACGGCGAATCGTGGGTCTGGCACGAGTTCATGCTAACCGCGCTCGATTTTCCCGGTCAAACGCTTCACGACGGGGCGCTGCTCGTCGAGGGTCACGGTGTCAAATTCCTGTTTGTCGGTGATTCCGGCTCGCCGACCGGACTGGACGATTATACGGCCGGCAACCGCGTCTTTCTTGGGGAAGGCCGGGGATCGCGGCGCTGCCTGGAAATCCTTCGCGAGGCGCGGCCGGATTTCATCCTGAACCAGCATCAGAACAAGTCGTTCCGATTTACGGAACGACAACTCGACTACATGAATGCCCTGCTTGCGGATCGCGAGAAACTCATCGAGGATCTTACGCCGTGGGACAATGCCAACTTTGCCACCGACGAGCATTGGGTGCGCGCCTATCCCTACGAACAGGATATCGTTCCTGGCGCGACCTTCGCGATTGATGTCCAATTCACCAATCATGTTGATTCGGAAACCCAGGCGCAAGCGGAGCCTGTACTACCCGATGGCTGGGCTTTCGATCGGACGCGCAGCAACGCCACGATCCAAGTTCCGCCCGGAACGAATGGCATCGTATTGCCGGGCAATCCGCATTCAGACACATTCGCCCGACTGTGGATTACCGCCCCTGCGAGCGAAACGCCCGGACGTTTCGTTATACCGTTCCGCATTACATGGCGAGGCCAATATCTCGGACCATTCCGCCATGCGCTGGTGAATGTTCGGTAGATCAAACAATTTTCCTATTTTCCCGTTCCTTTTTTTCGATCTCTGCGTGTATCTGCGTCATCTGCGGAAAACCACACAATCCACAGATGACGCAGTTACACGCAGATGGAAAACAGGGCACGGATGTTCGGGCCATGCGATTCCAAACTCAATCCTCGTGTTAGAACTGTCCAAAAGAAGTTTGATCGGGAAATTTCTTCTTCGTTGCGAAGAAGAAATATCACAAGAACGCTATCTCCCCCCAAAAAAACGTTGTCTGGTTGCTCAACAAGGCTTTCTGCAAGCCGCAATTTGGACAGAGATAACCTAGCGCATCATGTTCCTGTGCGGGATCGCGACGAAACAACCGCTAGACTCCCTCTCAATCGCTTTGCTACACTTGCGCCGATTCGAAGCGATTGCCGGGTATCCCGATTTGGCGATTTACCGGATGTATGGCAAAACACGCGAAAGGAGTCCAAGGTGGCATGTTTTCCCCAACGGCGGTGGCAATACTTCTTTTTCAAATGGCGGGATCGGATGTGATGTCCCAAGAACTTGATGCGCCGCCCCGCCCGGACTGGTCGCGTCCCTGTAGGGTATTGAACGGCCCCTGGCGGTTCGATTTCGATCCGGGCGATCTTGGCGAAAAGGAAGACTGGCCGCAATCGCACGCGTTTACCAGGACGATTGTCGTGCCGTATCCGTGGCAAAGCGAACTATCCGGCATCGGCGATGTCGAGTACCAAGGCGTGGCATGGTATCAGTGCGACATTACTGTACCGAAGGACATCGTGAATCGCCGCGTGTTTCTGGTGTTTGGCGCGGTGGATTATCACGCGAAGGTCTGGGTCGGCGATGCGCTCGTCGCCGAACACGAGGGCGGCTATACCCCGTTCGAGGCCGAAATAACGGATCTCGTGAAGCCGGGCGAGTCCGCAAAAGTCACCGTGCGCGCCCACGATATCACCGATCCTGAAACGCCGACCGGCAAGCAGACCGGCTGGTACACGCGCACCGGCGGAATCTGGCAAACCCCATACATCGAGTATCGCGGATTGTCCTATATCCGAAAAGCGCACATTACGCCCGACATTGACAAGGAGCAAGCCGCGTTCGATTGCGAGATTGAAGCGCGGCAGGCCGGTTCATATACCGTCGCGGTGCATGCCGTTCTCGGTTCGATCCATCTGCGGACAAAAAAGACCGTCGCGTGCCAGCGGGGATTGAACAAGGTCCAGGTAATCCTTCCCGTGCGGAATCCGTCGCTGTGGTCGCCCGATTCGCCATCCCTTTACGAGACGCGGCTCACGCTTCTCCGCGGTGAAACGGCGGTTGACGCGGTGGAAACCTATTTCGGCATGCGCAAGATCGGGCGCGGCGTGTACGGCGGATCCGGGCACGAATACATTCTGCTCAACAACAAGCCGATCTATCTGCGCGGCGCGCTGCACCAGTCCTTCAATCCAAAGGGCATCTATACGCATCCCGACGACGACTACATCCGCAACGATTACGCGAAGGCCAAGGAATTCGGACTCAACTTCATCCGCATCCACATCAAGATAGATGAACCGCGCGCCTTGTACTGGGCCGACCGCCTGGGCATTCTCCTGATGTGCGACATGCCCAACTTTGCGAAGAACACGCCCCTCGCTCGCAAGCGCTGGGAAGATATGTTGCGCGCGGCCATTGATCGTGATTTCAATCACCCGTCCATCTTCGCGTGGTGCGATTTCAACGAAACATGGGGGATAGGGGACGGCGGCTATTCGTCCGAAACCCAGCAATGGGTCCGCGACATGTACCGGCTGACGAAGGAACTGGATCCGACGCGGCTCGCGGAAGACAACTCGCCTTGCCTGTACGATCACACGGAAACGGACATCAATTCGTGGCACTTCTACATTGACCGGTACGAGGCCGCCGCCAAGCACATCGCCGAGGTGGTCGAAAAGACGTTTCCCGGATCCGAATTCAACTACGCCAAGGGATGGAAGCAGGGGACGGCGCCGCTCATCAATTCCGAATACGGCGGCGTCGGCGCGGGATCCGGCAACCGCGACATCTCGTGGGTTTTCCTGTTTCTGACGAATCTCCTGCGCAAGTACGACAAGATCGGCGGCTACGTCTATACCGAACTCGAAGACATCGAATGGGAACATAACGGATTCATGAACTACGACCGTTCGCCGAAGGAATACGGTTATCCGGCGGGCATCACGCTCGCACAACTCCAGCACGACGAATTCCCCGTGCTCGATTGTCCGCCGTACCAGCGCGTCGAGGCGCACAGCCGCGTGCGCATCCCCGTCCTGCTCAGCCATTGGTCCGAGCGCAAGGGATTGAAGGTGCGCATGTCCGTGGACGGCACGACGGTCAATGGCCTGCCTTGGAGCAACGCCATCCGCCCCGTCGAATGGGACGTTGACGCCAAACCCTTTGCGGTAACGCCGGTAAACGTGTACGAATTCGATCTACCCGGCGCGAACGGCATCCTCAATGTCGTCGCGGAAGTCCTCCTCAACGGGCAGCGGTGCGCGGCCAACTACTGCGTCATTGACGCGCGCGGCGGCGGCGATTGGTTCCGACCGGACGAATACGCCGCCACGTTTCCCGTCAACGCCTTCTCGCAATGCGGATTTGACGACATGCCCGCCATGGCCGATGACTGTCCCGGTAAGATCAGCGGCTACAAGACCGGTTTCTTTGAATACCAACTGCGCCTGCCCCGCGGCCTCAAGGCCGGCGAAGTCAAGGGATGCCGGTTGGTTGTGGAAGCCGGCTCGAAGGCAGACGCCGAACGTCTCGACTGGCCGGCCCGCCGCCATCCACAAGATTGCCCGCAGACCGACGGCAAGACGTGGCCAACGGATCTGACGTTGTCGCTCAATGGCGTTCCGATCAAGCACATGACCCTCGGCAGCGATTACGCCGATGCGCGAGGGGTCTTGTCCCACGCGGCGCATCGCGATCACGGTTCGCACGGTGAAATCCTCGATATTCCCATTGAAGGAGAAGCGTTCGCCGTGCTTCAAAAGGCGCTCGGCTCGGCGTCGCGCACGGTTACATTGCGTTTCGAGATCAAGCCGGACGCCGCGAATGCCGGCGGCCTGGCGCTCTACGGCGGCGAGATGGGCGCGTTTCCGTCTGATCCGGCGCTTGTATTCCAACTCGTTCCCGAAGCCCAAAAACCCGAAAAACCGGCCAAGGTTCTTGCGGCGAAAGGCCTGCCGTTCGATACGATTATTCAACGTGGACCGAAAGGACACTTGTGGCGGTTCACGACCGACGATCCCGGTCCAAACTGGAACCAGCCCGGTTTCGACGACAAGGCATGGAGAACCGGCAAGAGCGGTTTCGGAACACCCGAAACGCCCGGCGCGCGGGTCGGGACAATCTGGAAGACAAGCGACATCTGGCTTCGCACCAACATTGCAATGCCCAAGTCTTCACGCGGTAAAAAGATCGTTCTCGACCTGCATCATGACGAAGACGCCGAAATTTTTGTCAATGGAAACCCGCTGCTTGCGAAACCCGGCCATGTCGCCGAGTACGAGCGTATTGTTTTGTCCCCCGAACAAGCGGCCCTGTTCAAGGCCAATAATCTTGTCGCCGTGCATTGCCGCCAAACCCGCGGTGGACAATTCATAGATCTTGGACTGATGGTGCGCAAGTGAAAGTGTGGCGCCGGATTCCGATTTGGCCGGGTTGTTGTTTGTGCCGAATGGGAATCCGACGCCACAAAGCGTTTTCCTGAACGGGTTCCAATGCCCCGAGGGGGGATCTATCAGTACCTTAAAGTCTGGCTTCTACAAAAAACAACAAGAAATTCTTGGGCAACTTGCGCAACCAATTGAAGTTCTACGATTTAGCGAGTGCGAAAACCGCGGGGTTTCGAGCGTGATTACGATTACGAGCACGAGCACGAAGAGAAACTGGGTTGGGGGCGCTGCCCACGTTAGGAGAAATCGAGCTCGAAGTAGTAGATGTCGTCCTTGAGCTGGCTTTTGACTTTGCAACCGGACTTGTGGAAAACCGTTTGCATTGCCTTGTTCTCGCGCAACACTTCCGCAGTGAATCCGGCGATGCCGTTTCGCTTGGCAATCGTGATCAGATGCTTGAGCAGGAACGATCCAATGCCGCGGTTTTGCCAGGCGTCATCCACGATGAAGGCCACCTCGGCGCGGTTCGTGTGGGGATCGAGGTAGTAGCGCCCGATACAAATGATGTCTTCGCCGAAGGCTTCGGAAAGGGTACCCACCACGGCGACTTCGGTGCGGTGATCGATGTAGACGAAGTCCTGAACCTGTTCACGCGAAAGCCATTTCATGCGGCTCATGAAGCGGCGGTAGAGGGTTTCGGCGGAAACACCGTAGAACAGATCACGGATCAGGGGCTCGTCGGTCGGATGAATCGCGCGGAAATTGATTAGAGTGCCATCCGAACAAAGATAGGTTGTCTTGACCTCTTGCGGTCCGACGGCGAAAGTGTCCACATCGGCCATTTCGGGCCGGACGTATTTCGCTTTCACGGCTTCCTTGAGAAGGTGTTCGCGATATTTGGGATGTGCGATGCTGATCAGCGCCAGCGCGCGTTCCTGGACGTTTTTCCCGTGAAGATAGGCCACGCCGAACTCGGTGACGACATAATGGACATCGCCGCGGGTCGTTACGACGCCCGCGCCGGGCGTGAGGAACGGGACGATGCGGGAAACTTCCCCATTTCGCGCCGTGGACGGCAGCGCGATGATCGCCTTGCCGCCGTCGGACCGGGCGGCGCCGCGGTTGAAGTCCACTTGGCCGCCGATGCCGGAATAAAATTTCGTGCCGAGCGAATCGGCGCAGACTTGTCCAGTCAGATCCACTTCGAGGGCGACATTGACCGCGACCATTCGGCGTTGGCGGCTGATGACAAAGGGGTCGTTCACATATTCGGTCGGATAAAACGCGAAGATTGGGTTGTTGTCTATGTAATCGTAGAGCCGCTGCGACCCCATGCAGAAACTGGCCACGACCTTGCCCTTGTCGCTCGTCTTGAGCGAACCGTCAATGACGCCCGCCTCAATCATGTCAATAAGGGCGTCGGTAAACATTTCCGTGTGGATGCCGAGGTGCTTTTTATCCTTGAGAGACTGCAACACGGCGTGGGGAACGCGCCCGATGCCCAGTTCGACCGTTGAGCCGTCCTCAATGAGCGCCGCGACGAATTCGCCTATTTTGGATGTCGTTTCGTCGGGCTTGGCCCAATTGACCTCGACCAGGGGCATGTCCACCGGCACGAGAAAGTCTATGTCGTTTACGTGGATGAAACTGTCGCCCAGCGTTCGCGGCATGCGCGGATTGACCTGCGCGATCACGAGTTTCGCGTTGGCCGCGGCGCTCTTGACAATGTCCACCGAAACCCCGAAACTACAAAGCCCGTGTTCGTCGGGCGGCGTCACATGGATCAATGCCGCGTCCAGCGGCAGTTGACCGGAACTGAACAGGCGCGGAATTTCGGATAAAAAGATCGGCGTGTAGTCGCCGACGCCTTCCTGAATGATGTTGCGCACATTTTCGCTGATGAAGAAACTATTGACGATGAAATGCTCGGAAAGGTTCTTGGCGGCATAGGGCGCGTCGCCGAGGGTCAGCATCTGGATGATTTGGACGTCCGCCAGTGAACTCGCCCGCGCCACGAGGGCCGTCGTGAGTGCCTGGGGATGGGCGCAACCGGTTCCCACGAATACCCGATTGCCCGGTTTGATGTGCCACACGGCTTCGTCGGCTGTGGCGATCATGTCGTCGTATTTTTGGGTCCATAAGGGATCGTAACTGATGGGCTTGTCACTCATTGCGTTTCTGTACTCCGGACAAAATCATTCGCGCGTCGGCCACGACAGCGGCCGTGCCGGCCGGGCCCACGAGGAATGGATTGATATCAAGTTCCTTGATTTGCGGGAAATCGGTGACCAGTTGGCTGATGCGCTGCAATCCGTTCGCGATGGCTGTGATGTCAACGCCGGCTTCGCCGCGCGCACCTTTGAGCAACGCATACGATCGTGTGCCCACGAGCATCTGCATGGCCTCTTCCGCCGTAATCGGCGCCAGATAGAATGTGACGTCTTTCATTACTTCGACAAAGATTCCGCCGAGTCCGAACATCAGCATCGGGCCGAATTCCGGATCGCGGGTCATCCCGATGATGACCTCGCGGCCGCGCGGGGCCATCTGCTCGATGTAGACGCCGTCGAGGCGTGCCTCCGGCATGCGGCGTCCGATGCGCAGCATCATGAGATCGTAGGCGTCGCGGACCTGATCGGCGTTCGACAGCGACAACTTGACGCCGCCCATATCGGACTTGTGCAGAATGTCCGGCGATGAAATTTTCATAGCCACGGGATAGCCCACGTGCTCGGCTACGGCCACGGCCTCGTCCGCCGACGCGGCAAGTCGGCCCGGTGGGACATCGAAATCGTAGGCTTGCAGAATTTCCTTGGCCTCGACCTCGCCGATTTCCGGGCGGCCGGTCTTCATGTGCCTCGCAATCACGCGCTCGACGCGCCTACGGTTCACGGGAAAGCGCGTCACAATACGGGGCGGCCGATTTTGCCACAGGGCATAATCGCACAGGGCGCGCAGCGCGTAGACGGCGCGATGAGGCGCGGGATAATCCGGAATCCCGAGTTGTTTCAACGTCCGGCGCGCTTCCATGACGTCGTGTCCGCCCATGAACGAAGTGACCATTGGCTTCTTTTCGCCGGCGGCCTCCGCGATGGCGCGCGCCGTGCCGACGGCGTCGGTCATGGCCTGCGGTGTGAGAATGACGCAAAGGGCATCGAAGGAATCGTCCTCCATGACCGCCCGAACCGCCTCGGCGTAACGTTCCGGCGACGCATCGCCCAGGACGTCTATCGGGTTGCCCACGCTGGCGGCGGACGGCAATTTTGCCTTGAGCATCGTTGCGATGGCCGGCGAGGGCGCCTCGACCTTGAGACCCGAATGCTCGGCAGCGTCGGCGGCAATGATGCCTGGTCCGCCGGCATTGGTGATGATGGCCACGCGATCGCCCTTTGGCATGGGCTGCATTGCGAACGCCATGGCCAAATCAAACAAAGCCTCAAAATTGTAGGCGCGCATGACGCCCGCGCGCTTGAAGGCCGCGCCGTAGGCGATGTCCGCCCCGGCCAGACTGCCCGTGTGCGACGAGGCCGCCTTGACGCCGGCGTTGGAGGTGCCGACCTTAAGCGCCACGATCGGCTTGAGGTTCGCGGCGGCTTCCGCGGCCTTGAGAAATTCATCGCCCTGCGTGATGTTTTCCAGATAACAGGCGATGACCTTGGTTTGTGGATCGCGGGCCAGTTCCGCGAGAAAGTCCGTCTCGTTTAGATCGGCCTTGTTGCCCATGCTGATCAACTTCGCCAACCCCACGTCTTCCGCCGCAGCCCAGTCAAGAATCGCCGTGCACAGCGCACCCGACTGAGACACGACCGAAATGCCGCCCGGCTTGGGCATCTGCTTGGCGAAGGAAGCATTCATCGCGTTTTCGGTGTTGATGAGGCCGAGACAGTTCGGACCCAGCATGCGCACGCCGTTTGAACGGCACAACGCCGCGATTTCGCGTTCGAGGGCCGCGCCTTCCGGGCCGATTTCCTTGAATCCGGCCGTGATGACGGTAATGGCTTTGGCATTCGCATTGATCGAACTTTCGACCGCCGCGCGCACCAGTTTGGTCGGCACGGAAACAATACCCAGATCGATAGTGCGTCCGTAGGTCTTGAGATCCGGATAACACTTCAGGCCGAGCACGTCTTCGCCCGATGGGTTGATGGGGACTATTTCGCCTTTGAAACCGGCGCGAACAAGGTTCGCCACAATTTCGTGACCGACCTTTCCCGGAGTCCGTGAAGCGCCAATCACGGCCACGGTTTTGGGATAGAGCAACGATTCCAGCATTGCCGAGCACCTACTTCCGAAGGGTGAACTGACTCACCGCACACCAGCATACTCCACTTGTGCGGCGCCTAATCCCCGCTGCGGCGGAACACGCATACACGCGTCGCGTCGCGCCGGTTGTTTAGTGAAAGAAGTATAGCACCCGATGAGAGTCCATTCAACCGTTTGGAAAAGGCGCATGCCATTATCAGGGCGCATAATAAGGCCATTCCCGCGTAATCCATTGCGGGGATGCTAACGCCGAAATCCGGCGTGAGGGGATCGAGGCCGAAGGCGCGTTCCTGGCCGTCGGATATCCCATCACCATCGGTGTCGGCGTTGTACGGATCGGTTTCGTCCGCGTCCCTGAGTCCGTTGAAATTGGTGTCTTCGATGGCATCCGGCAGGCCGTCGCGGTCCGTGTCCCGTCCATTGTAGACGTCGGCGACATGCAGAAACTCGTGCGCGAACGGACGCTCCCCCTCGACGCGCCAGAGACGAAAACCCGGTTGATCACCAATGGTGTAGCAGGTTGCCCCCGACGTGACCAACTGGATGCCGTTGTAATCGCTCTCAAAGTTCATGTGCAGGTGTCCAGCGAGGTACGCCACCACGCCGTATTGCTCGAAGAGGGCCAGCACATCCGTGCTTTTTTCCTGCGGAATGCGGGGCGAATCATCTTCCGGTTCCCCGGACTTGAGGGGAAGCGGATGATGGCCGGCCACGAAAACAGGGCTTCCCTGTTGCGAGGCCGCCTGCAGTTCGGACAGGAGCCACGCATCCATCGTTTCGGTGGCGCCCGGAACGTAATTCACCCAAAGCATCGTGTTCACCACGATGAACGTGTAACCCTCGTGTGTGAACGAGTGGTAGTCGGCCCCAATATACAACGCAAACAAGTCGGCCTGATCGTTGTTGCCGATGGCGTAATGGGCCGGCATGTGGAGTCCCGCGACGATTTCATTGAAATCCTCATAGGCTTGGGCGTATTTCGCCGAGTCAATCAAATCGCCGCAGAACACCACGAACGCCGGATTCAGATGATTGATATACCGGACCGCCAGCCGGAGCATCGTTTTGTCGTGTTCGTAGCCCGCCTTGCCCAACTGCGGATCGCACAACTGCACGAATGTGAACGGGCCGAGGGCCGGCGCATTCGCGCACCATGCCGTCACGGCAATCAATGCCAACATAAACACGCGACGTATTTTCATTGCACGTCCTTCCGGTATCCGCCGCGAAGCAACGCGACGTTTACGGTTATTGCCGTTCGGCGTCCGGCATGTCCGCCAGCACGTCGTCGAGAATGAGAATACGCTCGAACCATATCATGAGGAGCGTGGCTAAGTAGCGTCGGCCCATCTGCCGGATGCGTAGGTTCGACTGGCCCCACGTGCGCCCGGACCAGCCAATCGGGATGGTGGCAATCGAAAATCCGCGAATCAGCGCCGACAGCGACATCTCGATGGTGATGTTGAAGTGGCAGGCGTGCAGCGGGCTGATCGCTTCGATGACGCGGCGCCGGTACACCTTGAACGCGTTGGTCATGTCGTTGTGCCGCGTACGGAACATAATCCGGATGACGAGATTGCCGATTCGATTGAACAACAGTTTGAGGCGGGGATAATGCGAGACCCGGCTTCCATGGATAAACCGCGATCCGAACACACAATCGTATCCTTCCTCGATTTTGCGATAGCAGCGGACCACGTCCTTCGGGTCGTCGGAAAGATCCGCCATGACGACCGCCACGACATCGCCCGTAAAATGCTGGAGGCCGAACCGGATCGCGCGTCCCAATCCGCCGGGCGGGGTATTGTGGACCAGCCTGATTTCAGGATACTCGCGCAAGGCCTCCTCGACGACGCGCGGCGTCCCGTCCTTGCTGTTGTCGTTGACGATGACGAGTTCGAAGGGAATTTGTTCCGATCGCAGTTCGCCGGCCAGTGTTTCGATGGTCGGCAGGATGTTTTCTTCCTCGTTGTAGGCCGGAATGACGATGGAATAGCGCAGCGTGTTTTTGGGAACCGGCTTCCGCTCAGATGCGGCCTTCGAAGCCATGGTAGATTTCCTCCATGATCCGCTGCAGGTCGTAGGCGTACTGCCAGTCCGGATAGTGCGACTGGAACCGGCGGACATCGCTGATCCACCAGATATGGTCGCCGATCCGGTTGTCCTCGACGTAGGTATACACCATTTTCTTGCCGGCCAACCTCTCGCAAATGGCGATGGCCTCCATTATCGAACAGTTGCTGTGGCGGCTGCCGCCCATGTTGTAGACTTCGCCGGATCGCGGCTTCTTGAAGAAGCGCCAGAATGCGTCCACCAGATCCGCCGAATGGATGTTGTCGCGCACTTGCTTGCCCTTGTAGCCAAAGATGCGGTATTCGCGCCCTGTCATCGCGCATTTCATGAGGTACGAAAGGAATCCGTGGAGTTCCGCGCCCGAATGGCCCGGACCCGTCAGGCATCCGCCGCGGAACAGGGCCGTCTTCATCCCGAAATAACGACCGTATTCCTGCACCATGACATCCGCCGCCACTTTTGAAGCGCCGAAAACGGAGTGCTTGGTCTGATCGATGGACATGGTTTCGTCAATGCCGTGTTCGGCGTAGGGATGGGACTTTTCCACTTCCCAACGTGTTTCCATTTCGATCAGCGGCAAATAATTGGGCGTGTCGCCATAGACTTTGTTGGTCGAGGTGAAAATGAAGGGCGCTTCGGGGCAATGCAGGCGTGTCAATTCCAGCAAGTTCAGCGTACCCACCGCGTTGACGCCGAAATCCGTCAAGGGTTCCCGCGCGGCCCAGTCGTGGCTGGGTTGCGCGGCCGTATGGACCACGAGAGCGATATCCGAACCGTATTCGGCAAAGATTCGATCCAGCGCGGCGTAGTCGCGGATATCCGCATCATGATGGCGATAGCTGGGAATCGTTTCCCGCAGGGACTCGGCGGCCCATTTGGTGGATCCTTCCGGCCCGAAGAAATATGCGCGCATGTCGTTGTCAATGCCCACGACGGTAAACCCTTCGCGGGCAAACCGCCGTACCGTTTCCGCGCCGATCAACCCTGCCGATCCCGTTACCAAGACAACGCTCATTTTCCCTCCTTCTGGATGATTCCAGCCGCCAATATCATGACACCGAGCATAGTAGCCGAGCCTCTCCGAACCTGTCAACCGCCTTGCCCAAGATTTTAGGACCGCTTCTTCTCGACACGGTTTTGCTTTTTGGTGCATACTCAATTCCTTGAGAGTGCCGAGTTCTTGAGGCAAAAGCATGAGAAGTTCCACGAAGATAGCCATTCCGGGCCATTTCATGTTGGATCAGACATCGGAATCCGGTGGGAAAATTGAAAATGGCCACCTTGTAGCGCCGATTTCCAAATCGGCATTTCGTATTTCATCAAGCCGATTTGGAAATTGGCGTTACATTCCGGTGCGTTCACGACTCCGAGAACGAGGTACTCTCATGTCAATCCGTTTGCATGGGATTTGGGAGTGTGTCGCGTGAAAGCAGCCGCGGGTTGGATAATCGGCGCGATGGGCGTGGTGCTGGCCGTGGCGGCGCTGTGGCCGCGCGAGGCGATCTCGCGCGCCGAAAAAGAGGCGCTGGCCGAAGGACGCGTCGTGATTGTGTTCTGGGATCGCCACCAAGGCCATGAGCACGAGATGCGCCGCATGCTCATTGACGAATTCAACCGTAGCCAGAACAAGGTGTATGTTCGTCCGATTTCGATCGGCTATAACGCGTGCATGGAGAAACTGCTGACATCCATTGCGGGCAATTCGCCGCCGGATCTGTGCGCGCTTGACAGCACTATGCTGATCCAACTTGTCGCGCAGGGTTGCTTCATGCCGCTCGAGGATCGCATCGCGAAGGCGAAGGGTATCCGCATGGACGATATCCTGCCGTATTGCCGCGAGGCGGTCACGTTCGACGGGCACGTGTGGGGCATGCCGGCCACGACCGACACGTATTGCCTGCTGTGGAACAAGAATGCCTTTCGCAAGGCCGGCCTCGATCCGGAACGTCCGCCGCAAACCCTGAAGGAACTCGAGGAATATGCCGCGAAATTGACCATCACAGGCCCGGCCGGCATCGAGCAAATCGGCTTTCTGCCGTGGCAGCCGTGGGATATGACCACGATGTGGGGGTTGTTCTTCGGCGGGCAATGGTACGATCCGCAAACGCGGCGGGTGCGCTGCGCCGAGGATCCGCGCATGATCCGGATGTTTTACTGGCAGCGCAGTTTCGCCATTGAACCGGGTGCGGGGACGCATCCGCCGCATGCGATGGATCCGTCGAAGATCCTGTCGTTCCAGTCCGGATTCGGTTCGTATATGAGCGCGAACAATCCGTTTTACACCGGCAAGATTGCGATGATCGCGGAAGGGGAATGGCAGGTGACGTTCATTCCCAAGTATGCGCCCGAACTCGATTGGGGCGTGGCGCCGCTGCCGATGCCCGAAGGCGAGCCGCCGCGCGGTTACGGTGGTTCCTGCGTGACCGACTGCATCCCGCGCAACTGCCGCCACCCGGAGGAGGCGTGGCAGTACATCGAATGGTTCTACTCGCCGCGCCCAAACGGCGGCACGTCGCCCGCGAGCGACTATTGTTTTGCGATTCACAACATTCCGGCGAATGCGGTTGAGGCGCGCCAGGAACGGTTCACGTCCAATCCCAAGTTTCGCGTCTTCATTGACAACGTGACCCTGCGGGAAGTGGCGGCGTCGCCGGTCACGCCGGCCACGCAATTTTTGGGCGACGAAATGGACCGCCAGCGCGAGCGCGTCGTCTTTTACCGTTCGACGCCGGAAGAGGCGTTGCGAGCCATCCAGGACAATGTCAACGCCGAGTTGATCGCCGCGGAACGGCTGATGGAGCGGCATGCCACATGACGAAGACCGACAAGCGAAACCTGCGCAACGGCCTCTTGTTCGCGGCGCCCTATATCATGGGATTTCTCCTGTTTACGCTTTATCCGCTGGCCGCGAGCCTCTATTACAGCCTCTGCCAGTACAACGTGATTCGCGATCCGGTCTACATCGGTCTTGAAAATTACGCAACGCTGTTCACCAAGGATCCGCTTTTCTGGAAATCGCTTTATAACACGCTCTACTTTACCGCGTTTTCCGTCCCGCTCGGTTTGGCGTTCAGCATCGGCCTTGCGATGTTGCTCAACCAAAAAGTCCGGGCGATGTCCGTGTACCGGACGGTCTTCTTCCTGCCAACCATCGTACCCATCGTCGCGTCGGCCGTGTTGTGGCTATGGGTGTTGAATCCCGAAAGCGGGTTGATCAACGGCATGCTCCGCCAGTTTTTCGGCGTTGACGGCCCCGGCTGGATTGCCGACGAACAGTGGTCGAAACCCTCGCTGATTCTCATGAGCCTGTGGGGAGTGGGGGGGGCCATGGTCATTTTTCTCGCCGGACTCGCCGAGGCGCCGCAATCGCTTTACGAGGTGGCCGAAATTGACGGCGCGGGGCGTTGGGCGAAGTTCCGCAACGTGACGCTGCCCATGTTGACGCCGACGATCCTCTTCAACCTCGTAATGGGCCTCATCGGCGCGTTCCAGTATTTCACGCAGGTCTACGTCATGACCGGGGGCAAGGGCGGCCCCATGGACAGCACCATGTTCTACGCGCTGTACCTGTATCGCAATTCGTTCTATTACCTGCGCATGGGCTACGCGTCCGCCATGGCATGGCTGCTGTTCGTGGTTATTCTCGCGGCTACCGTGGTGGTCCTCATTTCGAGCAAGCGCTGGGTCCATTACCATGGCGAATAAAGCGTCCGGAGAAAAATGGAGCGGTTGTTGTCCAAGATGGATATCAACGCAGAGAGACAAAGCCGTGGAGAGGGTTGTCTTGAAGGAAGAATCAGGCATCGTGGAACAGAAAGAACGTCGGAAGATAATTTATTTGAAAAAGATCCGTTCATGGCTAGGGCCGGCATGGGAATGAACGCGGAACCCCCAAGAATCCATACCCACCCCCCCAAACCCTTGGCTTCACCGGCCCTGATCGTTTTCGATATTGACGGGACGTTGTTTGAGACGCATCGCGTGACCGTTCCGGCGGTCCAGCGGACGCTGGCGGCCTATGGCTTGCCGGTTCCCGACGCCGAAACCGTTTGCCGGTTTTTCGGCCAACCCAACGAACTGTATCTCGAATGGTTGGCCTCCCGGATTCCCCCGGTTCGTCGCGACGAAATCATTGACGCAATCAACCGGCTCGAACTCGAACTGATCGCGACCGAAGGATGCCTTTATCCGGGTGTGCGTGGCCTGCTCGAGCGGCTCGCGTCGGAAGGCCACGTGCTCGCGTTGTGCTCGAATGGTCCCGACGATTACGTCGAAACCTTTGTCGAGGCGCATGGCCTTGGAACGCTGTGCCGGGTCGTTCGCGCCCGTGGCGCTCGATATCCGGGCAAACGCGAGATGCAGGCCGAGATTCTGGCGTTGATCCCCGTGCGGCCCGCGATCATGGTGGGCGATAGAAAAGACGATATCGGGGCCGCCCATGCGAACGGGATGCTCGCATTGGCCGCCGGGTACGGATTTGGAACGGAAGCCGAACTATCGGAGGCTGATGCGCACGCCGCGTCGCCGGAAGAACTTGAATCCGCGATTCGTGCTATCTTGTCAAAGCATGTAAGAAGCCATTTTTAGGTCATAGGACGTGGGACAGGCGGTCTGGCCTCTCTCGGGAGTTTGTACATCTGGATGGAGGAAAAGGCAATGGATAGGCGAACTTTTCTAAGGATGGCCGGGGCGGGGTGCGCGGCGGCGCTGACGGGGTGTCGGACAATTTCGGGCCATACCGGATCGAAACGCTTCCCGCACATCGTGTATATCTTGGCGGACGACATGGGCTACGGCGATCCGGCTTGCTTGAACCCCGAATCGAAGATTCCGACGCCGAACATGGACCGCGTGTGCCGCGATGGCGTCACGTTTACGGATGCACATTCGGGAAGCGCGGTCTGTACGCCGACCCGCTACGGCATCATGACCGGCCGCTACTCATGGCGTACCCATCTGAAAAGCGGCGTCCTGTACAGTCCTTCGCCGCCGCTGATTGCGCCGGATCGCCTGACGGTCGCGACCTTGCTCAAGAACGCCGGATACCGTACGGCCTGTATCGGCAAATGGCATCTTGGCCTTGGCTGGGCCACGACGGACGGTCAGGAACCTACCCCCATGAACCTTGATTACGGCAAGCCCATCGCGGACGGTCCTTGCACGCACGGATTCGACTACTACTTCGGCATTCCCGCGTCGCTCGACATGATCCCCTACGTGTACATCGAAAACGACCGGGTCGTCGAACCGGCCACAGAACACACCGAAGGCGGAACCGGCACGTCGTTTCATCGGGGCGGACCGATTGCGCCGCATTTCAAGATTGACGAGGTTTTGCCCACCCTGACGCGGAAAGCCGTCGAGTGCATTGACCGCCACGCCAAGGAGCATGCCGATTGCCCATTGTTCCTCTATTTTCCCCTGTCCGCGCCCCATGCGCCCATCGTTCCTTCGCAACCGTTTGCGGGCAAGACGGGCATCGGCCCCTATGGTGACTTCGTCGCGGAATGCGACTGGACCGTCGGCGAGGTGCTGGCCGCGCTCGAACGCAACGGCATGGAGAGCGACACGCTCTTCATCTTCACGAGCGACAACGGGGCCGCGCCCGTGTCCGACTTCGATGCGCTTTACGCGAAAGGGCACAATCCCAATTACGTTTTCCGGGGACACAAGGCGGATATCTTTGAAGGTGGCCACCATATTCCGTTCCTCGCCCGCTGGCCGGGGCATATCCGGGCGCAAAGCGAATACACGGGGACGGTATGCCTAAGCGATCTCATGGCGACCGCCGCAGACATCACCGGGCAAAAACTTCCAGACAATGCCGGCGAAGACAGCGTCAGTTTCCTGCCTGCGTTGCTCGGCCAAACCTCGCATACCTTGCACGAGGCCATCGTCCATCACTCGTCGAACGGTTCATTCGCCATCCGGCAGGGCCCATGGAAACTCGAACTCTGCCCGGGTTCGGGCGGTTGGAGCAAGCCGCGTCCACAAGACACCCCGGAACAGGAATTGCCGCCTGTTCAACTCTACAATCTCGCGGAGGAAATCGGGGAGCGCCGGAATCTTCAGGCCGATCACCCCGAAATCGTCGAACGCCTGACGCGGCTGCTTGAAAAATACGTCGCCGAAGGCCGAAGCACACCGGGCGCACCGCAGGCCAACGACACGCCCGTCAATATATGGGGAACGCACGCCAAAAGGAAGCCGGCTAAAACCGCCGGTTAGCCCCCTTGCCGCCCTTCACCGGTAGGTTTCTTTGTAGAGTTCGTATTTTTTCATGCGTTCGTACAAGGCGCGCCGTGAAATGCCGAGAACCCGGCAGGTGGCGTTGATTTCGCCGCGGTTGTCGCGCAGGGCGGCTTCGATGACAGTGCGTTCGGTATGTTCCATTTCGTCGCGGAGACGTCCGGGGGTGGCCGGCAACGACAACAGCCGGGCGCCTGAAAGGCTATCGTCCGGTTCGAAGGCCCCGCAGACGCCGTCTCTCGCAGTAATCATCATCCGCTCGACGACATTGCGTAATTCACGCACATTGCCGGGCCAGGGATGGTGCAGCATTTCCTTCAAGGTGTCTTCGGGGATTTGGGGGATTTCCATGCCGTAGCGCATCGAGGCCTGCTTCAGGAAAAGGGCGGTCAACAACGGAATATCCTCGGTGCGTTCCCGCAACGACGGCACGGAAATGGTCAACACCGCTATCCGGTGATAAAAATCCTCCCGCATGCGGCCCAGGCGCACCTGCTCGGCCAAATCGGCCTTGCTCGCCGCGATCAGGCGGACATCGGCCTTGCGCGGCAGATCACGGCCCAAGGGCTGGACCAACCCGTCTTCAATCACGCGAAGCAGTTGAACCTGCGCCCGTTCCGAGATGCTTTCGATTTCGTCGAGGAGCAGGCTCCCGCCCGCGGCCGTTATCAGTTTCCCGTCGCGGTCGGCATCCGCCCCGGTAAACGCGCCGCGCACATGACCGAACAATTCGCTTTCGAGCATGGTTTCCGGCAAACCGCCGGCGTTGACCGGCACAAAGGGCTTGTCGCTTCGGGCGCTTTGCTGATGAATGGCGCGGGCGACCAGTTCCTTGCCGGCGCCCGTTTCGCCGAAGATCAAGACCGGCGCATCCACGCGAGCCACCGCCTCAATCTGCGCATACAAATCCCGCATTGCGCGGCTGCGGCCGACCATTCCAAAGCGTCCGTCTTCTTCGGGCGAGAGCATGGCCAGTCGCCGCCGGAGTTCTTCGCTCTCGCGACGAAGGGTCCGGCGTTCGACCGCGCGCGCCACGCCGGCCAACAGCACATCGTCCTCAAATGGTTTTTCGATAAAATCATAGGCGCCCGATTTCAGGCACCTTACCGCCATGGAAACATCACCATGACCGGTTATCATGATGACAGGGCATGTGTATCCCTGGCGCAACGTTTCGGCCAGGAAAGCCTCGCCGTCCATCCCCGGCATTTTGATGTCGGTTACGATGCAATCCATGTCCATCAACCGCGGACTGGCCAGGGCCGCCTCCGCCGAGGCAAATAGCGCCACCTCATACCGGCGCAATTTGAGCATTTGCCCGATGGACATCCGCGCCGCATCGTCGTCGTCTATGACCGCCACCGAACCCCTAATCGTTCTAGCGGCGGTTCGTTTCTCGATTTCCTGCATATTTTGTCCTCTGATAGGGTTATTCTACTCTGGGGTCCACCGGCTCTGCACGTTACCGTTTTCAGAAGTGGACATTTCCGTTTTGCCGTTTCGCGATCCTGTGTGTTTTTACCATCGCCGTTGCTCTTGAAACCAACACCGTCATGGATTAGTCAAATTATCAAATTTTGAGTTGGGCATGGAACGGACATCGGGTGTGTCCGTTTTCACTTGGCGCTCCAAGTGTTTTTGGGGCAAGGACATACGAAAGGGTACGAATGTGAGCATGGCAATGGTGAAACGGGTGTTGGTGGTGATGTTGGTTGCGGTAGTGGCGGGCGGTTGCGCAAGCACGCCCAAGGGGCCGACGGATGCGGAACTCGTCCAGCAACGAATCGAAAACTTCAAGGCGGCGTTGTTGGCCAAGGACGTTGACAAGGTCCTGATGAACGTGTCCGAAAACTTCTATCATCCGGAAGTGGGCGACAAGGCGGGTGCGCGCGATATCATGCAGCAGGGCATTGATTCCGGCTTCACCGAGGGGGGCCAGGTGGATCTTTCCAACATGCAGATCAAGATCGAAAAGGACACCGCCACGGCGTATCCGATCATAGCCAGTGCGGCGCCCGGTTCGGTCACCGTGGGCCTGACGCTGAAGAAGGAAAAGGCCAAGGACGGAACGCTGGGTTGGTATATCACTGAAATCAACGTCGAAGGCATCTGATCGCCTTCAATCGTTCCGTATGTTTCGTGGCGCAGGCGTTCCGGTCTGCGCCACGACTCCTTTTGGCCTCACCGTCCATTCGTCCACACCGTCCACATCGTCCATCAATTCGCACCGGCGCGACGTTCGATTGTACACTTCATCCCGCGACAGCGGAGACTCAACATGGAAAATAACTTTACATCCCGACTTGAAGGGCTGCGCAGGGCGCTGGCAGGGTTGGAGAGCGACGCCTTTGTGAGCATCGCTCCACCGGACAATCAATACCTCACCGGTTTTACCGGCAGCACGTCAGGCGTGATTGTAACAACGGACGCCGCGGAATTTCTGTGCGATTCGCGGTACACTGAACAGGCGCGACAGCAGGTCGTGGCCTTTCGCGTCTCGGAAGTTTCGGGTAACTTGATCACCCGCATGGGCGAGCGGCTGGCGGGCATGGGCGTGTCCTCGGTCACATACGATCCAAACAACTGGACCGTCGCTCAAATGACAGCCCTGCAAAAAGCCTTTCCTGGATCCCTGAATTCCGCGGACAGCCTTGTTGCCCGGCTGCGCATGATCAAGTCGCCGGAGGAAATTGACGCATTGCGCGCCGCGTCCGAATTGAAGGAGGCCGCGCTGGCCCACGTCTTGGAAGACCTCCGGGAAGGCGTGACCGAGGCGGAAGTGGCCGCGCGCCTCGAATACGAATTTAAGGCGCGTGGCGCGTCTGGCGCGTCATTCGACACGATTGTCCTATTTGGCGCGCGCACCTCGATGCCGCACGGAAGCCCCGGTGAAACGCGCCTGAAACATGGCGATACGGTCTTGATCGATCTCGGCTGCCGGTATCGCGGCTACTGTTCGGACTTGACTCGCACCTATGCCTGCGGTACGATCCCCGGCGCTTGGTTTGAAGCGGTGTATGAGACCGTCCTCGACGCACAGAGGGCGGCTGTCCAGGCGGTCCGGCCCGGTGCGCGGTGCTGCGACGTGGATGCGGTCGCGCGCGACATGATTCAATTCCGCGGCTACGGCGCGCACTTCGGCCACGGACTCGGCCATGGCGTCGGCATCGAAATTCACGAAGGACCGCGTCTGAACGCCGAATCGGAAGTCGTGCTCGAGCCGGGCATGGTCGTGACCGTCGAGCCGGGCGTGTACCTGCCGGGACAAGGTGGCGTGCGCATCGAAGATTTGGTTGTGGTGACGGAACAGGGCTGCGAGGTGTTGACCCGCACCCCAAAAGCATTGAAGGTATTGAACGCATGATTTCGACGGCGGATTTCAAAAATGGGATGGTCGTGGAACTCGAGGGCGATCTGATGCAGATCGTTGAATTCCAGCACGTGAAACCCGGTAAGGGCGGGGCCTTTGTCCGCACCAAGTTCAAAAACGTCCTTACAGGCCGCGTGCTCGAAAAAACCTTCCGATCCGGCGAAAAATTCGAGGAGGCCGAACTCGAACAACAGGTCTGGCAATACCTTTACCACGACGGCGACCTCTACCACTTTATGCACAAGGAAAGTTTCGAGCAACTCGCCGTCGGCGAGGAAATCATGGGCGACGCCAGCAAGTGGCTCAAGGAAAACACCGATGCCACCCTGCTTTTTTACAAGGGCAAGTGCCTCTCGCTCGAACCGCCCTTTTTCGTCGAACTGGCCATCACCCAATGCGATCCCGGATTCCAAGGCGACCGCGCGACCGGCGGAACCAAACCTGCCACGCTTGAAACCGGCGCCGTCGTCCAGGTGCCCCTCTACATCCAGGAAGGCACCGTCATCAAAGTGGATACCCGCACCGCCACCTACATCGAGCGCGTTGGATGAAAGGGCGCGGGACGGGCAGGAGATGCTGTCCCATGATCAACGAACGAGAGATTTATCGTACACGCCCCATAGGGCATGAGCATTGGACATGAATGTTGACGTTCAAAAACTTGAGAGCGTTTGCGCCCGAATCGCGGGTGAGCAGGCGCTGCGCCAAGAAGGCGTGCATCGGTTGCGCTCCACGTGGTGCGAGCGGATAGGCGTCCGGCGTCCGGCGGGCGCGGTGGCGTGCATTGACCGGCAAGGCTGGGTCAACATTGACGTGGCGATCGTGGCTGCACGCCACAACAATCTGCGGCAACTGGGCATCGAGGTTCAGAAATCGGTCCGTAACGCCGTCCGGAATGCAACGCGCCAGCCGTTGGGGCGCGTCAATGTGCGCATCACCGGTATTCGACGGTAGACAACCCGCCTCGGCGGACAGACCTGCGCCCGTGCGGCGCGGAAAGGTTCAGGGTCATGAGATTTGTGCATCGTTTTCTGTTCAAACTGATTGCGTTATGCATGGTGTGCGGCGGCGCGCTGATTGCCGCGATGTGGTGGGATGCTTCTTTGCGCGCGATGATTTTTTCCGCGTTCAAGATCCACGTGTGGACGCCGTACGGTTTTGCATTCGGCCTTGTCGCCATTCTGGCGGGCCTCATCGGTTTGTGGCCGGGACGGGGCGCCTACCGGCACAACGTGATTACGTTTCCGGGGGTGCATGGCGATGTGACCATCGAACTCGATTCCGTCGAGTCCACTCTTACCCGCATGGTCAACAAAATGCCGGAAGTGAAGAAAATCCGCATTCGCGTGGTGCCCGCCGATGACCGCCGCAGGGTCCGAGTCAAGGCCGACGTGTTGGTTTACAAGGGCGCATCGCCGTCCAGTGCGCGAGAAATTGCCAATCGTATTACCGATTATTTGACCGATACCGCCGTGAACATGCTCGGGGTCGAGGACGTTACCACGGTAGACCTCAACGTGCGTGGCATTGTCATGGACGCCAAGCCGGTGCCGCCGGCCAAACAAGAAGAACATGCCACCCATGATGAGGCCGTGCCGGCTGCGGCGGCTGTTTCGGTTTCCTCGGCGGTTCCTTCGGTGCAGGAACAGGAGCCGGTGGCCGAAACGTCCGTTTCACCGCAAGAGACGCCGGCGGCCTGTGAATCCGAGGGGGCATGGAATCGCGGTGAACCAAAGGATACGCCCGCGCCCTTTGATGGGTCCATGGAGGACGAAGTGGCCGAAGGTGCGGAACCGGCAGCCGAAGGCGTTGGGAATGAGTGGTCTCCCGTGACCGAGGGGGAGTCGCCCGCGCCCGATGCCGAGCCGCCGATTGACAGGGGACCCGTCAATGGTGAAGCGGACAAGTCGGCCTGCGATGATAGGCCCTTGGGCGGTTTTCAAGAATGGAACGCCCCGGATCGCCCGCAAACGGAACCCAAGGAGGAATAACGACTCGATGCTGGCAAAACGTGTGATCCCCTGTCTGGATGTGGCCGACGGCCGTGTGGTCAAAGGCGTCAAGTTCCTTGGGCTTCGCGACGCGGGCGACCCTGTCGAAATTGCCCGGCGGTACGACGAGGAAGAGGCCGACGAAATCGTTTTCCTCGACATTCGCGCCTCGACCGACAACCGCGACACGATGCTCGATGTCGTGCGCCGCACCGCCGAGCAGGTGTTCATGCCGCTATGCGTCGGCGGCGGCATCCGCACCATCGAGGATATTCGCCGTCTGCTTGCCGCGGGCGCCGACAAGGTTTCGATCAACACCCCCGCCATCGAGAATCCGAACTTCATTGATGAGTCGTCCCGCCGCTTTGGCGCGCAGTGCATTGTGGTTGCAATAGACGCCAAACGGCAATCCGATGGCTCTTATATCGTGCACAGCCACGGCGGGCGGGAAGGGGGACGTCCCACGCCGCTCGAACCGGTCGCGTGGGCCATCGAGGCGGAGAAACGCGGCGCGGGTGAAATCCTGCTCACGGCGATGGATTGCGATGGCACAAAAAACGGTTACGATATTCCTCTCACTCGCGCAATTGCCGACGCGGTCGGCATTCCCGTTATCGCCAGCGGGGGGGCGGGAACCCTGGAACATCTCCGCGAGGGGCTGGTCGAAGGACGCGCCGATGCCGTTCTTGCCGCCTCCATTTTCCATTATCAGGAATACACCATCCGCGAAGCCAAGGATTATCTTGCCTCCCACGGTGTTCCCGTCCGTCACTGAAGGTTTTCTTGGACAGGCTGGACAACCCGTCCTGCGCTACGCGGCCGTGACGCTAGGCTACCCGCCGGTCTTTCCATGATAAGCGCTATGACTGGGGAGGGGACGGTGGCTGTTCCGGAACCGGCGCGCCGACGGGCGCCCCGGGGGATTTTTGGGGGTATACAAACGTTTTTTCGTGGCAGGCTTCGCAGTTGATGGGCGCGCCCATGCCGTTCGGATGGCATCCGGCGCAATCCGTGCCCGCGTGATTTTCGTCCAATGTGATTTTCCCGCTTTTGGCGTGATCGAAATTCGGGGGTGACCAATCGGCCGCGTGGCATGTCGAGCACTCGCGCTGAAGGCCCTTGTAGGTTTTCGCATCCTTGTGGCAAGCCTTGCACGCCACGCCTTCATGATAGGATTTCAGTTCAAACCCCGTTCGCTTGCCGTGATTGAAACCGGGCGATTCCGTCTTCATATGGCATTGCGAGCAGTCGCCGTCCACGGCATGGCAGCTCGCGCAGTCCTGATGGGGATCGTCCCGAACATGCTTTGGGGCGTCGTCGTTTCGGTTGTGGCAGCGATTGCAGTTTTCCTGGCGATGACAGTCCACGCATCGCTTTCCGAAGAGTTGGACATGTTCCTTGTGGTTGAACGTGACCAGCATGCCTTCTTCGAGGCCGGGCGTCCGATAGATCAGCTTGTCGGGTTCCGCGACGTTGGGATGAAGTTTTCCGGTGATATCGGATAGATCCGGCTTCGGTTCGATAGGCTGGCCGGGCGCGCGCTCCTCGTGACATTTGATGCAGTCGGTCGAGCCGCTCCAGTCGCGATGGCAAGATAGACATTGGCGGTGGTAAGCGCCCCGCAGCCCGGGTTTTCTCAGATTGCCGGGTTGCGTGAATTCGCCGTGGCACGCGCTGCAGGGCTGCGGCTTTTCGGTCGTGGCCGCCTCGTGATGGTGGCAGATTTCGCATCCATCCGACATCGCTTCCATGGCCGCATGAAGCCGGTGCGGAAACACCACCGGCATATACAGTTCGGACATTTTGTCAATCAGGATGACGTCGGGCGCGGACTGACTTTCCGCGAAACGTTTATCGGCATCCTTCATCTCGGGCCGGAGGCATTTCTTCAGGCACGGCTCTTCCTTCGTGGGCTTTTCGCACGTGTGGCAGGGAGAACATTCGTTTCCCGGTTTTGCATGCATTTCCGCCGAAACGGAACGCGTAACGAGGACGACTGCCGCCATCGCGACAAAGACAAGGCACATTGAAGCGGATTTACTCACGGCTGGATGCCCCATGGTTTCGGCCTTATTTCGCATGGGAAGCCTCCGTGCCGGCCGCTGCATCCTGCCGCGTCAAAACGGGAAAGATGGTGACGGCCGCGCGATACGCCAAAATCAATGTAGCGGTCAGTCCCAGACTGACTAAAATTTCCACAAGGCTTGGGAAATATGCTTTGGTCATATACGGCGGGCGATAGGCAATCAGAAAGACATTCAGACGGTTCAGGATGATGCCCGCAATAATCAGGGAACAGGCGGACATCAGCAAGGCGGGAGACTTGCGTACCCGGCGGGAAACCAGCATCACCAACGGCACAAGCACTCCGGCCACGACTTCGATGGCCAGCATTACAGAGGCCAGCGACAACGGGAAAAAATGCTCAAAGGCGCCGCGTATCGTGAAGTCGGAAATCTTGGCAAGGGCGTAGAGCCCCAGAAACAACGCACCCAATTTGGCCAACGAACCGAGTAAATCCATCGGGGGTTTCCGGTTGAACGACCACGCTGCGTACAACTGTTCGAAAATGACCATCGGGAATCCGACCGCGATGGCCGACAACAAAAAGAGGCCCGGCAGGACCGGCGTCCACCACAGTGGACTGGTCTTGTAGGGCGCAACTAAAATCAACGATCCCAAGGCGCTCTGGTGCATACACGACAAGACGACGCCGAGAATCAGGATGAGGAACATGATCTTCGTCACAATGCTCCCGCCTGTCGTAAGAAACTCGTTGGAAACCCGGTTCAATCGCGACAGCGGCCCGGGCAAATTTACCCGGCCCGCAAATCGCTCAATGAACATCGGCGAAAATTCGAGATACAGGACCGTCAGGTATGCCATGACGCACATGCCCACTTCGAACAGGACCGAATTACCCTGCCACATCCACGGCATGGCCGGATGCCACGCATTGTAATAACGTCCCAAATCCATCAGAAGCCCGACGACCGCGCACGAATAACCAAGCAGGGCGACCAGCAACGCCGATCGCACGATCGGCTCGTATTTGTGCCGGTTGAAAACGTGGGTCAACGCCGCCATGGTAAAGCCGCCCGCCGACAGAGCCACGCGGCCTTCGACGTCGTAAGCGATCCAAATGCCCCATGGAAAGCGATCGGTGAGATTTGTCGAGGCTTGAAGGCCGAATACAAGGCGATACAGAGCCGCCATCACTCCGGCCGCCGCGATTCCACAAAGCAGATACACGCCGGGCGTCCAGAATTTCACGGAAATCGGTTCGCGAGGATGGTGGCTCATTCGTGCGGCGCTTTCGATGGTTCTGTTTTTTCTTCCGCCTCGCTTACTTTCATGGCGATGGCCAGCAGACCATAGAGGAGCATCGGGGGAATGCCATATTTGAAGATGCTGTGCTGGAGATTTTCCGTCAGGTGCGGCAACGGGTGTGCGGGCACTTTGAGAAAGCCCAGTTCTTCCGCCGGGCGGCTGGTCAGATAAAGCCAAGACGTGCCGCCCGCTTCCGCTTCGCCGTACACGTGCGGATAATAGGCGTCCGGATCCGCTTCGATTTTCGCATGAGCCATTTCGAGCAAATCGTCGCGCATGGCGAAGGTCAGACAGTTTGGCGGACAGATCTGCACGCACGCCGGTGGTTCGCCTCGCGCTTGGTAGGTTTCGTAGCAGAATGTGCATTTCTGCACCTTAGGCGTGAGGATATTATTGTACTCGTAAGCCGGTACCTCGAAGGGGCATGCCAGCATGCAGTATCGGCAACCGATACATTTCGACACATCGTAACTAACGGTTCCGTTCGATTTTTTATGCAGCGCGCCCACAATGCATGCCGACACACAATTGGGCCGCAAACAATGCATGCATTGGGATTTTACATAAATGGGCTCCGACGGGTTGACCGGATTGGCATGTCGGTTGACCACCGTCAGCGCGTCATGCGTCATGCGCCGGGGGGAGTCGAAAACGGACATGTCCTTGTACGACTCGATGGATGTCCCGTTCGGGCGATTGGCGCGGTCGCACGCATACTCGCATTTGCGGCAGCCGATGCACTTGGTCGTGTCAACCAAAACTCCGATTTGATTGCCTGGTGCGTCAGTGGCGGAATCACTCGCATGGGCTGGAAAGGACGTACAAACAACCCCCCCGACTGTAGCCGCCCCGCCCGCGACCGCAGCCATGAATTCTCTTCGATTCATATACTACACACTTCCAAGTTACTGCTAAAGAAGCCTTTTACTGAATTGCGGCTTTTCCATTAAGGAATTTACAGCATACTTCATGAAAACTATTAAAATAATCAGTAATTATTACGGATATTTTCTATGAAACTCAGTATTTTTCACGTACTCTCCTCACGGAGCCATTATTCGGTAAACATCCTGTGAACGGCGTCTTACCCTTTCGCCCCGCGTGTGAAACAATGACCTTTGCTGACGCGCATCCCGTGCTGGCACGTCGTTTCATCGGACGTTTACGTTATTCGCGCCATGAAGGCATTTGACGGATGCGATCGTAAACCAGTCCGGCGACGAAGCGCGCCTCCGGCGCACCATAGTGTCCACCTGTCCAGTTTTCGCCGGCTTCGAGAAATGCTTTGCGCGTTGGGAGATAGGGAATGTGAAACTTTTGCGCCACTTTCGCGCAAAACTTTTCGGCCTGTGCCGGGAAATACTCTCCGGTTGTCTGGTGGGTTATTTCCGGTCCAGATCCAAGATGAACCAGGAGGAATTCGCTTCCATGATCACCGGCGCAGCGAAAAGCGCTTTCGATGATTTTTTCATTGAGCGCCTTCCATTCCCGGTCAAATTCGCCACTGCGTACCCGTTGCAGGAAGAGGCGGTTTTCGTGTTCAAGACGGAATCGGGCGAGGAGAAGTCCGTATTGGTCTTTCAGGCGTTTCCGGGTGTCGCCGAGGTCGCCTATGGGGGTGTTGGCCAGGATTAGTTCCCCGTTGTTACCGATGACAAATCTCGGTTTGCGGCATTCCCGGAAGGATAACAGCGATCGGTTCAGATCGTCCGAAATCAGCGCAAACACGACCAGCCGGGGCTTGTATTCCGTAATGGTATCGCGCAGCATGAGGTACATCTGATCCACGCCGTAGCCGCCGACGGCGAGGTTGATCACATGCAGGCGATCGTCGAGTTGCTGCAAAATCGCTGGCCACACCTCCCGGTCGGGCGCCCATGATCCGTAGGTGAAGGAGTCCCCCAAAACGACGACCGTGTATTTTTCGGGATGCGGCGCATAGTCCATGCTTGCACGATGGCCGCGATTATTGGTGGTTTCGCTGTCGTTGTTGGGACCGCCGCCCCGAAAATTTTTTTTGGGGACCCAGCCGAGGGTCGGGTGGACCTCATGCTGCCAAAAGGCCTGGAGTTTGGGATGCAATCCCGACGATTGATGCAGAAAAAAGAGTTTCCAATAGGCGTCGCCGCGCATGTCGAGCGTGTTGTGCCAACCGGGCGCGAAGAGCAACACCAATGCCATGATGCCCGCCATGACCAATATCGTTTCGGCGGCGATGAGGACGGTCAGTTTGATTGCGCGTTTCATGCGGGTCCACATGGTCCTAACTTTGCCGCATTCATTTTCCAAGTATGTATGCGATGTTCCAAAAAAGCCACGATTTTTTCCACGGCATCGTCCACCGTCCCATCGCCCGGAAGCGTCAGGTCCGCGAACCGGGCCGTCGGCGCGCAATACCGCTCGAACATCGGCTGGACGGTGGCCGCATACTGCTGTCTAATGGATGGCTCGCTTCGTCCGCGTTCCCGGGTATCCCGCGCGATGCGGCGTTCGAGACAGAGACCGGGCGGCGTTTCGAGGAAAACCTTGAGCCCGGCCTTTTTTCGGATGGATTGCCAGTAAAGGGCCAATACGCCTTCAATGACGATCCATGGAACCGGCACGATGGTATGCGTCGAGGCGGCGCGGGTATGCGTCGTATAATCGTACACGGGGATCTCGACGGATTGGCCCCGCTTGAGGGCGCGCAGATGTTTTCCGAGGAGTTCGTGCTCGATCGCGTTCGGCGCGTCGAAATTGAAGCGTGCCCGTTCCGGCAGCGGCAAATGTCCAAGACCCCGGTAATAGGCATCGAGCGGAATGACGGCCGATTCGGGCAAGCGGGCCGAAAGGGTCTGTGCAAGGGTGCTCTTGCCTGAACAGGACGCGCCCGCAATGGCAATGAAAAAAGGTGTGTCGTGAGGTGTCATTGGTTCTGGAGCACATCGAGCATGGCGGCGATATTTTCCGGTTTGGCGTCGGCGGGAATGGCATGGGCCGGTGCGGCGAAAAGTCCGCCATTTTTACCGACTTCGCCGATCAGGCGTTTGACGTGTTCCCGCGTTTCGTCCGGTGTGGCATATGGCAAAATGCGCTGGGTGCTGATGCCGCCGTGGAAACAGAGACGGTCGCCGTAGCGGCGCTTTGCCTCGAATACGTCAATGACTTCCGGCTGGAACGGGTTGAACACGTCGAGCCGGAACGAAATGAGATCCTCGAACAGTTCGTCCACTTTTCCGCAGGAATGGATGACGACGAATTTGCCGCGCGACTTTACGGTTTCGTACATGCGGCGAATACGCGGCGCGATGAACTCCTTCCAGAGAGGATAACCCATGATTAGCCCTCGCTGCTGTCCCCAGTCGTCGCCGAAATACATGGCGTCAATGCCGGTCGCGCAGGCCCGCTTGATGATTTCGATGTTGAATGCGAGAATCTTGTCGAACAATGCGTGTGCAAAGGCCTTGTCCGCATGCATGGCCATGAGGAGTTCCGGCATGCCGGCGAGCGTCCACGCGCGCTCGAAAAGCGAAAATCCGATCTCGGCAATATAGAATCGGTCGTCGCAGGGGCGAGTCGCGGCGGGATAGTTTGCGTACCGCGAGGGATCGTACGGGTCGGGAAACGGAAACGATTCGAGCGTTTCCGGCGTGACGAGACGATTGACGACGACCCCGATGTCCTTGTCCACGGACCGATCCCAACGCACGCCGAACTGATCCTGCCAGATGTCCGGCTCGACCTCCCGCCACGCGCCGGAAGGCGCTGTGCCGAGCATGGTGAAACAATTTCCTAACTTGGCGCCGAAATCCGGATCGCCGAAATATTCGGCGGTTTTGGCATAGGCGACTTGGGTGAATCCAATATGATAGGGCGTCCGGTCGGGCTGTTCGTGGCGCAGCGTCGCAAGAATCCGCTCGCGGTTGGTCATGCGGCCTTTCCTCCATGATGAGAATAAACAATGGTGTGCCTATTTTCTCCACTTCGTCCACTCATGACAGGGGCGGTCGTCATTCGATGATCATCCACGCGCCCTTGGCCGGCTCGATGGGAATGGGGTCCGTGGCGGCAAGGGCACGTTCTCCCTGGAACGATTCGACGGCAGGCATGTGGATTTGGGCCGTGGCCGGATTGCGCCCTATCGCAGTCCACTCGATGTGGAGCAAAACGTCCACCGATTCCTTGGCCCAACTGGCAAGGGCGACAAGCGTGCGGTCTTCCTTGACGTAGGCCGTGGCGAGGATGTCGGGATGGCCGGTTGCGACGGGACACGCCTTGTCCCAGTAGCCGATCATTTTTGCGTCCTGTATGCCGAAGTCGTCCCACAGTTTCCAAATCGGGCGCGGATCGCCCTGCCAGCCGTAACGGTTGGTCATGCCGTAGATCATGCCGCGCCAGGGATTGCCGCCGCCTTGCAGCATTTCGCCATAAAGGCCGAAGGGGATGCCGGAGATCTCAACAAGCCAGTAATCGGGCGATTCGTTGTAGTCGTAACCTTCACCGAACCAGAGGCTGTCAATGTACGGGAAATGCTCCATGTATTGGTTGGCGGGACTCGACAGCCCGTATTCGGGCACAAAATTGTTGCCGCTGTGGAAATCAATCAGCGAGCCGGGCCGCGTGCGCTCCATAACCTTGCGAACACGCTGCATGATGGCGCGGTCGTATCCGATGCCGTCGAGATAGAGTCCATCTATCTCGACATTTTTCAATAGCCATGCCAGGCCTTCGATGTAATAGTTATGCCAGCGCGAGAGGCCGGTCGTGGCGATGGCGCCATCCATTTCATCGTTGGGCAGGTTGAGTTCATGCCATGCGGGGACATAATGGTCCACCAGATGCTCGATGAGCCACGCATAACCGCCCCCGGGTCCGTCCACGAAAATCTCGTCGCCGAGACTCCGCAGCGCGAAGAGTTCGGCCGTGTGGTTGCTGAGTTCCCGGACGGTGTAATAAATCTTAACCTTCTTGCCGGCTTCGTGCGCGGCTTGGGTGTAGGCGCGCAGGAGCGGGGTCTTGCGAAACGGATAATTGATGTAGGGATTGGGTTCCGTGCCATGATGAAGGTTGATGATATTGCCGGGCGTGGTCTTGAGTTCGTTTAGGGGAACATACTGGTGTTGATACCGCCAGTTCCAATGTCGCGGATCGAGCGGTTTGACGGGCGTGACGAGCAGACCGAACGAAAAGGACAGTTCTTGGCCGGCCTCAAGCGTCCTCGGACCACTAAAGGCCTGAATCAACACTTGTTCGGTCCCATTTTCGCGCACACGGCAACCGCCCTTGCCGTCGTTGGACCACGAGGCCGGAAGACCGTTTGCGAATGAATAAAGGTTCCACGTTTCGTCATTGTCCTTTAATTTGCACTGAATTCCTCCGTCCACATCGCCAATCCACAGGCTGTTGTTCGCCCGGTGAATATCCCATGTCCAATCCCATTCGGCAGGCCGCAGCCCCCCCTTGCGGCCCATGCCCATGAGGTACGCGGCGGCATCGCGTCGAACCGGCAATTCCAGCCGAAGATCCTTGAGGGCCGTCTTTGCATTCACCGAGACCGTCACCCGGAAATTGATGTATCCATCGAACTCCATCCGGGCCTGCGTGCGGATGCCCAACGTGGACGACTTGCCGCGTGCGTCCCATTCGACGACGCCCGGCGTCTCTTTGGTGAGGGAGACGGAATCGGCGTCCCAGGGAACGATGCCCTCCGCCGTTTCGGCAATAAAGGCCACGGGACTCGCCAGCAGTTCACGCTCGTTGCTCCGAATACTTTCCGGCCAACCCATCGAGCCGAAGCGCACCTCGCGGCCGAGGCATGCGACCGTTCGATCCTTCAGCGCCAGCGGGGTATAGGGCGCGACTACTTCGTCGTCGAGGCCGAGGGTTGAATCAAGCCAACGCAGCCGCGCCCTGCGCCAGAGGTCGGCATCGCCGGAATCACCAACCGGATCCCGGCTGACTTCGATATTGAGCGCGACTTCGATGGGCGGCGCGTTGTCCGGTCTAATGGTTACCGTGCCCTTGTGCAATCCCGGCGGGGTGTCCGCAGGTATCGGCACGCCGCACCACAGGGCCTGGACCCGGCCCTTGTCCACCGATACTGTTTTGGTGAAGGGACGCCCGATCCAGTCAATACCGGTGGTGTTGAAGCAGCGGAACGCCTCCGGCGGGGCAATGCCTTCGATGCTGCCAAATTCGACCCGAATATCGGTCAATTCCTGGCGCATGGCATACACACCCAGTTGAAACGTGAAAAATTCGCCGGGATCGGCCTTGTCCGAAAAGGCGTTCAACGGCGAGTCCTTGAGTTCGCGCAATCGTTGAATCCAACGGTAGGGGATATCTTGCGTCATGGCGATTGGATGGTGGCGGTATTCAGGAAATACCAGATAAGGCGATTCGGGATAAGCCGCGGCCAGTTCGTCCATTTCATCCGGCGCGGCGATCAATTCCATCGGATCCATGCGGTCAAATTCACTGCGCGCCTCGATAAACAACGTCCGCGCCTCCGGCAGGTTCTTCCAGTCGCCCGAAGCCAAATCTTCGGGCCGCAGCCGGTTTCGCGCGAGCCATTCGGGATCGGGCTCCGGCGCCTGATCCGCCGGCAAATAGGTGGTCGTTACCTGGTGATTGGGGCCCGACAGGGTATGGGGCATATAGAAAACCGCATAGCCGCCACGGCCGTTTTCCGGTTGAAATATGAACTCGCCGTGGTCGCGTTCAATGGCGATCCATACCACATTGCGTATTCTTTCCCGCGTCTCGGCATTGTAGACGATGACATCCTTCTTGCCGGGATCCACGTCGCGGCGGCGCCATGGAATCCGCACACGGGCCGCCTCACGGGTATCTTCCTGCAGTACGATGATGGCGCTGAAATTTCCCATCCGGCGCGACCATCTTCCCGTGGCGTACTGCGGTTCCAATACCGTTCCCGGAGGTATCGGAGCGGGCATCCGCGACAAAAATGCGGAAAGCGGGTCCGGCGCGGTGTTATTTTCTTGCGCATTTGCCGATGAAATAAAAAACAGGGCGATTAGTATCGCTAAACCCCCACGAAAAATCCATGCCAACATCGTTCCTTGCCTGCTCCTTTTCGTTCCCGGAAGCAGGGCCTTGCCGCTTCCGAATCTTCAATTCCACGCGATTCTCGTTCGCACGATAGGCTAATCCCGGGGCCAATTCAAGCGGACATTGGGGCTTCGCGGGAAAAGGCCTTTGCGCGAAATCCATATCGCATTCAACTGCAATATGTTATCCATCTCAGGCGGTCTTGCGCATGCGGAATGCCTGTGTTATACTTTTTTCCAACACGGTGAACAAGGAAAATCCCAGTACAAGGAATTGACGTTCCGGTCGGCATATTCGCCATGTTTGGCATCGGCAGCACATGTCATGCCTTCCGGGAAACGATGTAGAGTGCGATTTCTTACCAGGCCGTAAAGAGATCACCAGTCATGGCAGACATTCTCAGCCAGGAGGAAGTAGACCTTCTGCTCAGCGCGGTCGCGGAAGGCGAACTTGCCGGGGAACATCGTGACGAACGGGCGCCGGAAGGACTGCATCATACGATGTACGATTTCCGCCGGCCGGAGCGGGTGTCTAAAGAACAACTCAAAGGCCTGCAAAGCCTTTTTGAGGCGTTTGCCCGCGAGGTCAGTATTGTGTTTCCGCCGTTCCTCCGGACGGTCGTCCGCGTGGATCTGGTCAGCATTGATCAACTTACTTATGACGAGTTCATTCTGTCCGTGGCGCGTCCGACGGCGCTGACCGTCGTGAACATGTCTCCGTTGGAAGGCAACGCGGTCATCGAATACAGTCCGACCATGGTTTTCCCGATCATAGACCGTTTGCTGGGCGGACGCGGCATGGCGTTGTCGGAACCGCGTGAATTGACCGAGATTGAAAACCGGGTCATGGCGCGCATCACCCTGATGATGCTCGACAGCCTTCGCCGATCATGGGATCAATTGATTGAATTTCAGTGCAGCATCGTCACGCAGGAAAGCGATCCCTTGATCGTTCAAATTGTGGCGGGCAGTGAAATGGTGATTCTGGTGGGGTATGAAATCCATATCGGCGACATCGTGGGCAGCATGAATATCTGCGTGCCGCTGGTGGTGCTGGCGCCCGTATTGGACCAGATTTCGCAACAGGCGCATTTCATGCGCAAAATGCCGCCCGAACAAGAATCGTTGACGCGGGCCACCATCGAGCACACCATCCGGAAGGCGTTGGTGCCCGTGGACGCCATTCTGGGCGAAACGGTCTTGCCGCTGTACGAGGTTGCCCGGTTGCAAGTGGGCGATATCGTGCAACTGGACTCGAGTCCTGAACGTCCCATAACGGTAACGGTTGGGGGCGTGCCGCGCTTTCTGGCCGAACCCGGACGCCAGCGGGAACAGAGCGCGGTGCAACTAAGCGGTTTTATTGCAGACTGAGAGGGTCTCCCAATGAATGAACCATTGCCGCGTGCCGTTGCCGAGGGATTATTGAAGGGGATGTTCGATGTTTTCGACGCCATGTTGTCCCTTTCATTCTCGTATTCGCTCGAAGATCCTGTTCCCCTCGATGTCCCCGCGCTGGAGGCGATCATGAGACGGGCGCCGGTAATGCTGTGCGCACACACGCAAACCGGGGGCGGTGTGGCCCTGTTCCTCACAACCGGAAACGCGGCGTGGATGGCCGCGCGGGCCATGGGTAATCAACCGGTGGACAAGTCCGCGCTGGATGCGGACGATATCGCCGTCTTGCGCGAGGTGGCCAAATCGTGTTTGGGCGGCGGTTTGACCTATCTCATGGAAACGCTCAAACGAAATGTCGTGCCGCTGGAGTCGGTGTCTGTCGAAACCTTGGAATCTTCCTCGGCGGCCGAAGCCCTCGCCTCTTTTACAGGGGATGTCGTGGGATCGCAGTTTGAGTTTTCCTCGAACGGACTGCAAGGTCAGGGAGCGATCGTTTTTTCAATGAATCTGGCAAACAACGATGAAAGCCCGCAAGGCCATGTGAAGGCCGCCGATATCTCCAAGGAAGAAGTGCAGGATATTCTGAGCGGACTGGAGGAGGGCGAAGAACCGGTCGAGAAACCGGCCGCCGTCGGGGAATCGGCCCGTCGGGAATTACCCCCGAACCTGGACATGGTTTTGGATATCCGGATGGTCGCGACGGCCCGGCTGGGCCGCATCGAAATGCCCATCGGCGAGATCCTTTCGCTGGGTCCCGGTTCGATTATCCAAGTCGGTCGGCTTGTGGACGAACCCGTCGAACTGCTGGTCAATGACAAACTGATTGCACGGGGCGATGTCGTGGTGGTGGACGAGAAGTTCGGACTTCGGATAACCGAAATCATCAGCACGAAAGAACGCATCGAGAGTCTGCATTGAATCTTCCGGACGAAAAAGCGCTTTGGGTCCGTTTCAAGGAATTCGGCGACGAGGCGGCCCGCGAGCGATTGGTGCTGCACTACGTCCGAATCGTCAAGTACATTGCCGGACGGATGGCGATTCATGTTCCCTCCAACATCGAAATGAACGATCTTATCGGATGGGGCATGCTTGGATTGCTGGACGCGGTGGATAAATTCGATCATCGCCAGGACATCAAGTTTTCAACCTATGCGTCCATCCGCATCCGGGGGGCGATAATCGATCAAATCCGTTCCTTGGACTGGGCGCCGCGATCCCTGCGAACCATGGCCCGCAAGGTCGGAGCCGCGAGGGAAAAACTGCGGCATGAGAAGGGTGTCGAACCCTCCTTTGACGAAATTGCGTCGGAATTGGGCATAGCCGCCGAAATGGTCGAGGAAACGATGAATCAGGTGCAGACGGCGCACGTGCTGTCGCTGGACGACTATATTCCCTCGGAGGAACGCGGCGAAACCCGCAAGGGCGATATCACGTCCGGCCAGACGGCGGCCAGTCCCGAACAGGCGCTTCTCGACCAGGAACGCCAGGAACGACTGGTGGCGGCCATCCTGCAACTTCCTGATCAAATGCAACGTGTGCTGAATTTGTATTATTATCAGGAACTGACATTGAAGGAAATCGGGCTGGTTCTAAATGTGTCGGAATCGCGTGTGTGCCAGATTCACGGCGCCGCGATGAAGCAGTTACGGAAGGTCATGCAGGGAGGCGCGTGATGCCGCAACCCATTGATACGCAGACCGGGCTTGCGCAAATTACCCATGCGCAGCGAGTACAGCAAATCGTGGATCGCGTGTCGTTGGCGGCGCAGCAACGGACGGCCATCGAAACGCAGGAACAGCAAGTGGCCACGGAAACCGAGGTGCAACAGACCCATGCCAAGGCCGACGACGTGGACAGCGATTTGCGGCGGCACAATCCCTACATGGGCCGGCGCCGGCGAGGCCGCGATAAAGAGGAAACGAATCAGCCTAGAAAATCCGTGCCGGACGGCGAGGATCATGTTCTCGACGTGACCGTTTAGTACGTTAAAATCAGGCTTCTATAACAAACAAGAAAGTCTGGGGCAATTTGTGCAACCAATTGAAGTTCCATGATCTAACGAGCGCGAAAATCGCAGGGTTTTTAGTGCGAGCACGATGAGGATTACGATGACGAGCACGAAGAGAAACTGGGTTGTGGGCAATGCCCACGTCAGTTTCTTCATTTGCCGCCTCGGCGCATTATGCGTGGAAGTTGTGTTCTAAGGAATCGTATCCTTGATGGAAACAGGGCGGTTGGGCTGTTTTGGCCCGTGTGTTTGGTCATTGTGCGCCGGGTTTTGTTTTGGAGGTGGAGATGCCAGGCAGCTTGGCTTATCTAAGCGATTTTTTCATGTTTGCAGGAGGCGTGGCGGTTGTCATTGTCTTTGCATTGCTGGCTGGTCTCTATCTCCGCCTGGCCGGTGTGAAAAAGACCGTTCGCACCGACACGATTTCAAATCTCACCGAAATCGCCATCTTGTTCCAGGCCATGCGAAGCGTTCTGCACGATCAGAAAACGCTCGCGCGCGATTTCAATAAGAATGTCGAACAGAAAGCGGCGATGATCCGCGAGGTCTTGCAGGATGTTGTCGAGGCGGCGGACAAACTGGCCCGGGCGCAAGTGCGTTTGGCGCAACAAATTGACCGCGCGGAAAAGCGGATGGCGGCCATCGAGCGCGGGCTGGACGTTCCCGCCGCGCCGTCTGCCGCGCCACAACCGGACGAAACGCCCCTGTTTCAGATCATCGCCACGCCGGATGAGAGCATGCCCCTGACAAGCCTGCTGGAAGGTTGGACGGCTTTTGACGCGCCGCCCGACGATACGGAAAGCGAGGACACATTCGAGACGCCCCGGGAAGTCCCCGAATCGCCGCGCGACCCGGATCGGGCGCGCGCCGCGTTCCGCGCCTTGCTGAACATGACGGAGGAGTCCGAAACAGGCAATGGCCGCCGGAAAACGGAGGCGCTTCGCGCGCGGGTCCATGAATACTACGATGCCGGCATGAGCGTCGCGCAGATTGCCCAAGAACTCGGCGTCGGCAAGGGGGAGGTGCGGCTCATGCTGACCTTGCGTGAAAAACGCCAGAAACCGGAAGGTGATGAGACCGAGTGACGGTCGTGGATGACCCGCCTTCGGAAACGACGGCCAATGCCGATAAATGAATTATGCTGATCTCCGGTATGTATTTGCCTGCGGCGGGTGTGTCTCCGTCGCTGGATGCGGCTTTCCAACTTCAGGTGGGTCATGTGTTGCAGGGGATCATTCATGCCTCCGACGAGGGGCTTTTCCTGATTGCGGGACAGTTGCGCGTGCAAGTGTCTTCGCAAAGCGGTCTTGTTTCGGGGCAAGCGGTAACGGCCGAGGTCCTTGCCCGCAATCCGGACGGCCAATCGTTTCAATTCCGAATCACGCCGCAAACGACTGCGTCTCCGGCTCCTGCTTCTTTGCCGGCCCCGGGCGCGGCCGGCATGGTAGAGACGCTGCTTCAGGCGCTTGGCTCGGTGAAATTGCCCGAAAATGCGGCGTTATTGCTCCCGTCCTCGCTGCCGCCGTCCGTGGACGCCGCGCGCGCGGCGCTTTCGTTTTTCGTCTTGAAATCCCAACTGGGCGGGGATCTGCGCCGGATCGCCGCGCAAATCGAAGAGGCTCTTCGGGCAGGCGTTCCGTTGCGCGCCGAAACACGGGCCTTGGCCGGATGGCTGAATCGGCTTGTGGCGTCGGAACCGGAATCGTTCGAATCCGTTTTGCGGCATTGGCTGAGCGAGGCCGGCGCGCCCACGGAAGCACGCATGGCGCGGGCAATGTCCGAGGGTGAATCCAACCGCCTAGCCGATTGGCTGCGGACGGATGTGCGTGCCGCACTCGCCCAGATGCGGAACGACGGGGCATTGACATCTTACCTTCGCGCACAGGGCGGCCGGATCGGTTTCGACGAGGCCATCGGCCGTGTCCTGGAACGCCTGACGGCAAATCAGTTGCAGAATCTGCGCGGAACCGAAATACCGTATTGGGTGGCGGAAGTCCCTTTTGCGCCCGGGGGAACCATTCAGGGCGGGCTTGTGCATTTTTTGACGGACGGACGACGGGCAAAAGCCACGTCGCGCTCCGGTTACGCAACGATTGCGCTCGATTTGACGACGACCCGACTCGGCAATTTGTGGATTCTCCTTTATGCCGGCGGGGGGGAATGTCATTGCCGTGTACAAGCAACCGAAGAGGCTGTCATCAAGGCGCTGAACGATGCCGCGAATGAATTGCGGACCTCACTCGAAAAAGCGGGATATGATCGGGCCACGATTCAGATCGCCGAATGGGACGGCGACCGCTTGCGTGAAACGGCCGCGTTGTTTCGCCGCCATGCCGGCCTTCAGGTGACCGCATGAAGACGGATCGCGAAAAAAGCCGGCCGCGCGCGGTGGCCCTTCGCTATGACGAACAACGGGATGCGGCCCCGCGTGTTATCGCAAAAGGAACGGGGATTGTCGCGGAACGCATTGTCGAAGTGGCCCGGGCCAATGGCATTCATGTCCATGAAGATCCCGGACTCGTGGCCGCATTGTCCAAACTCGACCTGGAAGCGCCCATTCCCGAATCGCTCTACCGCGCCGTCGCGGAAGTCCTTGCCTTCATCTACCGGCTCGACCGCCGAATGGTTCCTTCGGGAAAGAAATAAAGCGGTCTCATTCACATTCAAACGGCAACAGATGGTAGCGTTCCATCAACTCGTGCGGGATCGGCAGCCCCGCATTTTGCAACGATTCAAGCACGGGGCGGCTCTGGGCATGGCTCATGGCGCCGCACACGGGTCCAAAAAGCGGACTCCATGCCGGCGGCAGATCGGCGGCGCGTTCGTACGCTTCGCGAATGGCCGCGATCGCGCCATCCCTATCATCTCCATTCGACAATGCACGCCACAGCAACCAGCAGGGTAGCGGATCTGTCGGCGTGGAAACGGCCGCTGTTCGGGCGAGCATCGCCGCTTCCGTAAAGTTTTGTTGCGCAATTGCCTTGGCGGCCAGCCACGCTTCGCCGGCCAGAGCGTCGGGCGCGATACTGTCGCACATATCCGCAAGGGACACGGCATGGTCCGGATTGAGATGAATCGCCCGTTGCAACGCAGCGACGGCGGTCTCATCGGGGGCGTGCAGGGCGAGGGCCATCGCCAGACGGATGGCCGATCCGCCGGAGAAATCGGGTGTATATCGAATGCTCTCGTAAAAGGTTTTCAGAGCGGGATGATCGGCATTCTGCGAAATGGCCCGGACAACGGCTTCCATCGGAAGAGAGGGAAAGAGAGCCTTTGCAACCGGCGGCATGGGTGGATCCCCTCGTGTTATACGATAGGCCATGATGCGCCGCTCGCCGGGAAAATCGCGCATGGTGTATTTGAGATTATGCTCCTGCAATCGTTGTTCGAGGTCGCCGCCTCCGCGTAAATGGGTGTCCACCAAGAGAATCCATGCGCCGTTATGGCCGGATTGCTCCAGAAAGAACCGGGCCTCCGTGCATAATTGATCGCGGGAGTAGGCATCGCTTATCGGATTGGGCGCGTCCGGATAGTTGAATTTAAATTCGGCCGGCCAGAACGGATCCTCAATCAGGATCAGGTCGCCCGGCTGTCCCGTGGCCTTGATGTGGGCAATGACGCCCCGCCAATCCGTTCGGGTGGGACCGGGAACGCTCAGCGACAACTGATAGGCGTAGAGCAGGGCGATTCCCGCGACGTGGGCGCGCCGTATTGCCGCGTTCGGGATGGAGGCCAGCATGCCGCCCAGCGCGACGTAAATCGCAAGCGAACCGTAAACCGTGTAGCGGTTGCTGTAACAGGGTTGCCAGAGATACGACAAGACAACCAATGTCATCACGGGAACGATCGGCCAGAACAGCAGGAAAAGCCAGTCGCGTTGCCCGGGGAAACGCCCGCGCAGGGCTTTCCATAGCGCCCAGACCATTGCCACGCAAAAGGAAACCGCCAATAATCCGCCGAGCCAGGGACGGATGCCGGTAATGGCCTCACGCCACGCCGCAAACGGCCCCTGCCATGCGTTCGGTGAAACCGGCGGATAAATCCGCAACAAATAGACGGCGTCGTCCGCCACGATATCCCACAGCCATTGTTGCCATGTCGGTTTGAGGTAGGATGCGTAAATGTTGTCGCCCGGGGGAACGTCTATCGTCATCACCCACAATGCCAGCGGCGCCAGCAACAGGACATGCGCAACGCCCCATGCCGCAAGACGGCGGACATGCTTGCGTGCGCCGCACAACAAAAACAGTCCTTCCGTGAAAAGCAGCAGTACCCCGAATAGATGGGTCCACAGCAGGCAAAGGTTCGCGATGCCGTTGAGCACCCACCATTTTCCTCCGGTATCGCGCATGCCCCGGAGGAATGAATACATCGAGCAAAGTCCTAAAAACGCGAGAAACGCATATTGCCGCGCTTCCTGGGAGTGGAAAACATATACCGGCGACAAGGCCGCACACAGAGCCGCGACAAGCCCGGCGCGACGCGCAAGTGTCGATCCCCGATAAAATTCGGCCCCCAGCGCATACACCGCGGGAATCGTCAGCGTCCCCACAAGGACGTAAAGCAGCCTGACTTGGACCGGCGATGTGCCCACGGCGCGCGACCATACATACTCGAACGCAAACGAAAACGGGGCCGAAAAAGGATAATGCCACTTGACCAGTTTGAGGAAGGCCAGCAGATTCGGCGCGTCGAGATGGCACAGGCTGATGTATTCCTCATGGTCCACCGATTCGGCGCCGATGCGGCTCAGACGCAAGGCGGCGCCCGCCGCAACAATCAGCGCAAGCCAAATCCACGCGGCCCGTGCGCCGATATCCGCTTCGGGAGCGTGGATCTTCTTCGTTTCCGATGTCATCGAATCTTGCCCGGCCTTGTCTGAAAGGCGCATTTTACACTTTTGGCCCAATCCTTCGCATGTATTGCGAGTTCGTTGAGGTGTTCGGACTACGCGCCCCGGATGGAAAATTCCTGTTCAAGCCAGCCTTCGCCGTCCTTGACGCGGATTTTGAGAGTGTGATCGCCGGAAGGTATCACTTTGTCCGAGGCGTCATCTTCGGTTCCGAGCAGATACGGCGGCCCCGGCATGCGATTCACGAGTTGGCCGTCGAGCCATGTCTCCATTTCGCCCAATGCTATTCCGTCAACCCATACCCGCAGGCGCTCCCATCCGTGATAACCGGGAAGTTCCGAAGGGGGGGTGATTGAGATACGTTTGCTGCGCAACGGACGCAGGCGGGCGTCCTCGTCCCACCATCGCCGGATCGCACTTGAACTCGACAACAGACGCATCGTCCGCTGGTGCATGGGTGCGCCCATGACGCGCGCGTCCGCCTGATAAATGTACAATCCCGGCGCGCCCGCTTCATATAACCGCATCACGCGCCAGAGAAAGGGCCCCGGCATCGGAAGGCCCCATCCCAGACCGTCAATGCACGGCAACACTTGGCAAGGGGTTCCCTCGACGGCGGCGAGATAAGGCGCCGCGTCAATATCGAGTTGCTTGCCTTGGATATTGCTTGGGCACAGGTAATCCACCCATGGCGCGGAACCATCCGGTGGACGCGCCCACGTGCGGTAGTCGAACAATTCGCTCCGCCGAACGCCGGTCCCGGGAAAGCGCGCCAAGACCGGAACATGCACGCCGCGAGCCTGCCCGAATTCCTCCGTGATCGCGTGGAGCGCCTGCAGAAACGTGTTGCACGTTTCGACGGCGTCAATGGTTTCCGGATACCGGCAGAAATCTATCGAAACGCCCATGGCGCCGAGTTCGAGCGACTCGCGATAGAGCGACAAGGCATACTCGCGCACTTCCGGCGCCTCGAAACGCAAGGCCGATCCACGCATCCATTCCGGATGGTTTTTCGAGAAATCCCCCTGCAGCGGCGATCCGGGATAGCAATTGCTGGCGCCGAAGTTGGCGTGCCATTGCAGGCCGAGATCGCGCGCATAACGCACCTCCGTCGAAACCGTCGTCGTGAACTGCTGCATCCGGCCGACATTGTCCGTCTTCGGTTGTGACACTTCGCCGATGGGGTCGCCGATGGTCGAGTAGATCAGGCGATCCGTCAGGTCGGTTTCATAAACGGATTTCATGCCGAAACGCCCAAGTTGCGTATCCACAAGGGGTATGCCTGCCTGTTGGTAGGCCAGGAGCGGCTCGCGGTGCTGAAGGTTCTCGTGAATATCCTCGACGAACGCCCATGAGTACGGCTCCCAGTATCCGGCGATTCGCTTGTCCGCGACGCCGACATACGGTTCATCCATCTTTGCGGCGAGTTCGCCGGACAACGGCACGAACTTGATGTAATCCATGGCGCCGGGCGTGTAGCCCGTATAGTGATGCGGCTGCCGCATGACAACCCCCTGATGTTCCATGCGTGTCCATCGCCACAGAATTTCCTCGGCGGGAAACCGCGAGGCAAGCGAGTCGTAGCGTTCGTCTCCCGTCAGGCGCACCTTCATGCCGCACGACGCCGGCGTGCACACGAAGATCGCGTAATGCCCTTTCAATCCCGGCATGAACGACAGTTGCGGCAACGGCATGCCGGAGGGCGAGGCGCCGTACAGCGCCCGGCCGCCGGAAATGGCGCTGTCTGGTTTATCCGACGCGCCATAGACCCACTTGCCTTCGGGACGCGATCCATCGGCGACCACGAAATCTTTCTGCAGGACACCCGTCCAGTCTTCCATGTAGACCACATCCGAATTGTCCGCAAGAATCCGCGAGCGAAGCAGTTCCTTCGGATTTGTTCCCTCCAATACAATCCGCAGGTCAATGTCTACTTTGCCGTCAATCTGTGCGTCCGGATAGGGGTTGAACACGAGGGTCCGGCGAAGTCCCGCCGCGCGCCGTTCGACTATCCGGCCCTGAATCCATTCCTTCCATTCTTCGCCCGAGACCAGTTCAAGCCCTGTTTCGGACAGAAGCGGCATCACTTTAGCCGGCCGCCAATCGCCGGCATCCGGCGGGGACCATGTGCAAACAAGGGAGGCCGCGTCCGGCGCATCCGCGGGAACCGCATACACGATGTGAATAAAGCGGGTCACGGGATCCACGGAAACGTCCGCCTCCTGGGCAAGGGCGGATCCAAACATAAGAACGACAAAAAAGATCGCCTTCAAATTTTGGAAACACATGACCGATTTCCTCCTTGAAATGCCGGGCCATTTGATGGACACCGGCGTCCAGCGTTTTACGCCGTAACCGTTTCATTTCATCTGTTCCCGGTAAATTTGCAAAGTCATTTCGGCGGTTCGATTCCATGTGAATCCTTGTGCGCGGGCCTGTCCAGACAGGATCAGGCGGTTTCTGAGCGATTCGTCGGTGGCGGCATCGAACAGGGCGGCCGACAAGGCTTCAACATCGTCCGGATCAACCAATAGACCCGCATCCGCCACAACTTCGGGAAGACTCGAACGGTTCGACACGACAACGGGCGTTCCGCAGGCCATGGCTTCGAGCGGCGGCAACCCGAATCCCTCGAACAGGCTTGGCCATGCCAACACGCGCGCAGCCGAATACAACGCGGGTAAATCGTCGTTCGCGATAAAGCCGGGAAAATGGATGCGCCGCGGATGAAGCGATGCGGCGGCCGCCGCGCGGATCGGCCCGGTTTTCCAGCCGTCCCGTCCGGCCAAGACAAGGTCGTATGGGCACGCATCCGCAATGCGATCCCACGCGGCAATCAGGCGGACCAGATTCTTGCGCGGCTCCATCGTGCCGGCATAAAGAATGAACTGATCCGGCAGGCGATACCATGTCCGCGCCGTAGCCTGCTGTTCAGACGAAACGGGGCGAAACTCATCGCCCACCCCCAAGGGCACGATCGCCATATTTTCTTCGCCCAAGCCCAGAAAGGCGCGGCAATCGTCGGCGGTCGCTTGTGAATCCACGATGATCGCGTTGGCGTGGCGGGCGCTCCATCGTGTGGCGAACCGGTAATAGGCGGCCCGGTTGCGGCGGAACCATTCGGGATGGTGGAAATACGTCAGGTCGTGGATGGTCAATACGGTCCTGCCCGGCGGAAAAAGCGGGCCTATATTGGCGGGATAGTGGACCAAATCCGCGCCAAACCTCCGCGCATGCGAATGCACAAGGATTTGATCGACATATACGCGCGCCAGCGGATTGCCTGCCTCGACCTGTTCGAAAAAGTCGGGCAGGCTGGCCGGCGGCAACGGCACATGCCGGGGCCACAGCACGCGCAGTTCGACGTCCTTAGCGCGGCCCGGCAGTCTGCGCGCCAGTTCGGCCACGTAACGCCCCGTGCCGCTGCGGTTGCCTGCCTGCAATGCGTTCAACAAAACTCGCATGCCGTTACCCCAAGGCAATCCGGCCTCGATCATTCCATCAAATGGATGGATTGCCCTATTTTTTTGAAAATTCCAGTTCGATGCGGGTTGGACGGCCCGGTTCGACGGGGAGGGCCAGCCGGGAACCGCTGTTTTTCTTTGCGATGGGAGTTTCTCCGACTTTGCCGGACTTGAGTGTGTATCCTTCCGGGATTTCGACATAGGCGGTGGCTTTGACCTTGTTTTTCCCTTCAAACAGAGCGGTCAAAATGTTTTTGTCGTCTTTCCATGCCACCTGCTTGAGATCGTCGAAAAGCAGGCACGGTCCGGTGGAGGCGCCCAGTAGTGCGGGAAATGCCGGTTTGGACGACACGCCATACACCGCAAGATCGTTTCCATTCGAGATGGCAATGTCGGGGGCTTCGTCTTTTCCGTCCGCGGCGTGCCAGACAATCTTTCCGTCTGTTTTTTCGAGAAGAAGATCGGCCAGTTTCCATGGCGGAGCGCCGGGAAAGGCGATGACGGAATGGGTTTCGACGCCTTCTTGTGCGCGGGCGATTGCAGTCATCCAGAGTTTGGGACCGGTGTGCGATGCGTCAACGGGGCGGGCGTACGTACGTCCCGTTTCGACGGCCTGCGACAATGCTTTCAGGATGCCCTTCGATGGTTTGCCGGTGCATTCGATGGGGGAGGAAAAAAGGACCAAGGCCGCGGCCAGCGCGTCTTCGACGGACGTGCCGTCGGTGGACACCAGGCGAACCGCGCCCGGCGATACGCCAAACTCGGTCATGCGTCCCGTGGCGGCGGCGGCTTCGAGCCACGCATCGAGGGTTGCGGGGAGGGCGCAGGCGGAAGAGGCCGCGACGGGACGCCCTTCGGCCGCCTCCTGCATGACCTGCATGGCCAACACGGCGGCCTGGGCGCGTGTCAGGTTGAATTTTTTCAGTGCTTCGTCGGGGATATTCGACGGTGGTACGACAAAAAAACGATACCCCCACGCCACGGTCTTTTTCAGACGGCCGACGGCATATTTCCGTCCATCCGGATTCGATAGATTAATCCAGCGGGCGCCGTCGGAAGCCGTGAAGGTCCAATCGTCGCTACCACCGAGCGTCATAAGCGGATCGATCGTGAGTCCCGGCTGCATGCCCAAGCCGGACAATTCCTTGGCCGTTTTGGACATGTCCTTGGGGTAGGCGGGCGTGCAGCCTTCCATGGAGCCGGGACGACCTTCCCAGTGTTCGGGAACGAGCGCATGTTTCACGCCGGATCCTTCCCATGCCTTGACTGTTTCGATCAATTTGGATTCCGGATCGCCCTTGTCCGTGGAAATCCAAGCGCGGGGAAGTTCCTTGTGCATTTCCGCGTGAGGCAGGCGGCTGGCCACCCAAGCATAATTCTGGTCAATCTCGGCCGGACTTGTCGTACGATAGGTCAGCCAGACGGGATCGCTGGACAGTTTCTGGCCGGGTTCGATGCGGATGGACGGGGAATAGACGCAGACCACTTCGCCTTGCCAAGAGTCCGCGCCCCGGGAAACTTCGGCGCTCGATTCGGCAATGCCGCCGGGCGCCACGCCGAAAGAGAGGCAGAATTTGTGGGCCGGATCTTCAAATACGTTCAGAATGGAGGGCGCGGATTTATCGAAGACGGCATGTCCCCCGGAGATTCGGGTGCGCCGTGCGGCGATTTTCGTCTCCGCGCTCAATTTGCCGATACCGGACGGTCCCAGGACGGCAGGGGCAAGGCTTTTGATTTCGACCGGTTTGTCGCCGGTGTTGCCGATGGCCAGACGCACCAGAATAAAGGGGCGGTCCTTGTATATGGACATGCTGTGGCGCACGACAAGGCCGTCTTTCACCGGAAACTGGCTGGTAAAGACCGTGCCATGGCCCAAATCGTCGGAAAAGGTTTCGCGCAGACTTTCGGCCTTGCCCAACGTCTGCGCGTTCCATGTGGACCCGTCGGCGAAAGCGATGCGGAATCCCGCGTTTTCGATGACGTGGCCCGCGCCCGGCATGTCCAGGGTCCACTCCGCGTTTTCGACCGCGTAATAGATTTGCCCATTGTCCGAACCAAACCGGTAATGATCACGCAAGGCCCACAACTTCGCGTCTTCTTCGGTCATTCCGTTTGCATCGAGTTTGGGCTTTGCCTTGGCCGGAGTAGTCTTCTTGGCCGCCGGTTTTGACGCGGGGGATTTTGCGGGCGCTGCTCCTGCGCCAAAGGCCAACAAAACGGCCAGGATCATTGATCCTGCCATGCGAATACCTATTTTCACGCCTGTTTCCTCCAAGTGTTATGGCTTGGGATTCCGGCAACGGCCATCCGTTCCCGGCAAAACGCGGATTATACCTGAATGCGGCGTGACGGTTACAGCAGTGTTTCAGCCTTCAAGGTGACGGTTTGGACTTCCTTGCCGTGAGAAATGACGATTTCCGCCTCCTTGCCTTCCTCCGAAGGCAGCGCGGCGAATGCCTCGGCATGGGAAGCCCCTTCCATGTCCTTGCCGTTGACGGAGATAAGCGTGGATCCCGGTGGGATGCCTGCACGGTCGGCGGGCGAATTCAGTGCAATCCAGAGCGTCCAAAGGCCGTTGTGGAACGATGCAAGGCCCAGTCCGCAGCCGATGATGGGCCCATCGGACGGGGGGGAAGGGGAATGCGGCTCAAGACGGAGCCATCCTTGATCGAAGTGGATTGTGGCGTGGACATGTCTCAAGAAACCGGCGCCGATTCGGATGGGATGTTGGCCGGGTTCGATGGCGCATAGGGGATGGCGGATTTCCGCAGTGCCCACACGCACGCTTTTCAGACGGATTTGGACACGTCCAACGGAATCGTCAACTTCACCCGGTGCGGATCGCACCGCCAGTTTAGGTATATTTCCAAGTACGATGCCCAGTTCGGCCAAAAGTGATTCCGGGATGGCGATTGTCCCGCCGAATGTGGTGTCGAGCACGGCGGATCGCACCGTCGTTCCTTCCAGGAGCACGGGAACGGAGATTCTGTCATCCACGCGGGTTATTTTGACAATTCGCGGGTCATGATCATCCTTCAGGACCGCGGCGTCGGCCTTACGGATTCTAAAAGCGCCGCGGCCTAGATCCAGGTCAATTTCCGGGCCGAACACCCGTGGATTGACGATACCGGCCACGGTCGCTCCCAACAGGCCGCATAACGGGGCGAGATCCATGACGACGCATTCGCTGGCAACGGCCGGGCGTTCTCCGCAGCGAAAAGAATCGAGAAGAACTTTGCGTGTATTGGTGGATGCGCCGGAAGTTGTATCGAGGCCAAGGTAATCGGCGACTTCACGCGCGATCACCGTTTGTGGAATGGAAAGATCCAAGAGCATGTAATAAGGCTCTACCTTGTTCAAGGCAACGGGGACCAGCGGACGGTTGCGAATACAAAGAAGTTCCGTGTTTTTTTCGTCTGCGGCAAGGGCTTCAGCGGCAAGCAAGAAGATGAAAGCACAGAGCGCCGCGTGGCGTGGGCGCCGAAAATGCGGAAGGAGGAAGGATGAAAGGGTCATGATCGGAACGATACCGCGGGTGTCACCCTTCTTCGTTTTCCTTTGAGAGCCGCGCCAGCATGTCCCGAATATTGATCGCGCCTTTTACCGCGACATACACGGTAACCGTCGAGTACCAGAGCAGCGCGGCGCCGGTCAAGCCGGCCCAGAACCAGTGAATCATATCCACTCCATGCGTCCCATGCGTCTTATTGTGCCCGAGGGCACGGTTTCAGCAACGAGCCGACAACCATCGCGGCTCCGGCTATGAGATATGTCGCAATGCCGGAATAATAAGGCCCGATGACCTTGGCGATATGCGCCGTGGCCGGCACTTGTTCGATGACGAGAAATCCAACGGGAATCGCTGCCCCGAAGATAATAGCCGCTGTCGCTCCCCAGTTGTTCGCGCGTTTCCAGTAACAACACGCGATGAGCAGCGTGGACATGCTGGACAGGTAAATCGTGCCCGTTACGCCCAAATAGGTCCACAGATCGCCTTTCAACGGATACCAAAGGCCGTAAATGAGCAGGAAGACGCCGATGCACGCCACGATGCAACGGTTCCACAACAGGCCGCGTTTCTCGGACCATTTCGACTTGCGGAACGGTCCGAGGATATCGTTGTAAATCACGCTGCTCCACGTCAGCATGTAGGCTGAATCGGTGGACATGTCGGCGGCAAGCATTGCGGCGACCACCAATCCCATGAGACCGACGGGCACCACCGTGGCCAGCAGCATCGGCATGGCCTGGAGGGTGTTGCCGTTCAGCGCCGCTGCCGGAATCGTCGCGAGGGCGGCCACGCCCCAGATTCCCGGTATCAGGAACCGGCAAATAAAGAAGAAACTCGTGCGCGTGTAGACCTGCTGGCCGGTCTTGGTGTCCTTGGCGGCAAGCAAGCGTTGGATGGTCGTCTGCCATGTCATGACCGCCGCAAGGTTCAACATCAGATTGAAGACGACGTAAGGCCACCCCATCGTTTCGTTGACAAAGGGGTTGAATCCGCCCGCGCCGTAGTTCATTTCCACGGCTTTTACCATCGCGCCCCAGCCCACATTGACCAGCAGGAGCACAGTCACCGCAATCAGACCGACGCTCATGACGATGAATTGGAGGAAATCCGTGACCAGCACCGACAACAATCCGCCCAGGATGGTGTATACGGCGACCATAACCAAAAGCAGGGTCATCGTTATTTCGAGGTAGCCCACATGCAGCCCGCAGACCGTGACCAGAAACTCGCCGCCCGTCCGCAGGAACACGCCCATGTTCAACAGGCCGCCCAGCACAATGACCACGCCGCTCAACCATCGCACGCGCGATCCGAATCGTTTATCGAACAATTCCGGAATAGTCATGACGCCCGCGTCGCGCAATGGTTTTACGCAGAATCCGGTCAGTCCGACGAACAACATGGCCGCCGCGTAGAGGATGCCGGGCGTCGCGCCCGCGAAACCCTTGTCGTACCCGTTTTGGGCCGCATACATGCAGGTGACGATGCCGAATTCCGTGGCCGCGAGCGACGCGATGCCGAGGTACAAGTCCATCTGGTGCCCGGCGATGAGGAAATGCTCGACTTTGCCGACGTACTTACGCACGGCGATACCCGCCGCCATCGTCAGCAGCAGGTACACGCCCACGATACTGCCGTCTATCCATGAAAAATGACCCATCGGTCTATCCCCGTCCACATTTCATACGGATTTTCGCTAATCCCGTCATACGCCGAGCGACCAGCCTTCCCGGTAGGGCGGATTGATCAGCGCGTTGGCCTCAGGCACGTTCGTAATCGTCATGGTTTCGCTGTCCCAGCAAATTTTCTTTCCCGTGCGAATCGCGATGTTGCCGAGCAGGACGGCCTCGGTCAGCGGTCCCGCGAAATCGAAATTCGATCCGGCCGGGTCGCCGCCCTTGCACGCATTGATCCACTCTTGATAGTGGCCCGGCGAACGCGGGAGGATTTTGGGCGGAGCGCCGTATTCCTTCATGCGCGTTTCAGGGATTAGGCGGTGGTTGAGAATTTTTCCCTTGTCGCCGATGTAGAGCATACCGTCGCCGCCGCCCATCTGCCGTTCCGGTTCCAGTTCTTCGGGACGCCACGGCATAAGGCCGCCGTCCCACCACGTCAGCGTCACGGCGGGGCGGTCCCCCAATGCGGGAAACTCGAACCGGACGATGGACGCCGTCGGCGCGCTTTCGTTGTTGACTTCCGGCGGACATTGCGCGGCGGTTGAGGTGGCTTCGACGCAAGAGGGGGGGCCCAGTTTCAAAGTTTTGAAAATGGCGGAGAAATTGTGGCAGCCGATGTCGCCCAGCACACCGGTGCCGAAATCCCACCAACCGCGCCATACGAATGGATTGTAGGCATGTTCGACGTAGGGACGGAACGGCGCCGGGCCGAGCCAGAGATCCCAGTCGAGCGTGTCCGGCACGGGCGACGATCCTTCCGGCCGAGGCATACCGCGCGGCGAAATGGAGGGATTTCGGTTGCACCATCCGTGGATCTCGCGCACGGTTCCGATGGCCCCACCATGGATGAGTTCATACAGCACGCGGGCTTCCTCGGAGGCTTGGCCCTGGTTGCCCATCTGCGTGGCGACTTTTGCCTCGCGCGCCGCCTTGGCCACCATGCGAGCCTCATACACCGAATGCGTCAACGGTTTTTGACAATAGACATGCTTGCCCAGTTGGATCGCGGCCATCGAAATCACCGCGTGCAAATGATCCGGCGTGGCGATGGTCACCGCGTCAATGTCCTTCTGCTTTTCGAGCATGACGCGGAAATCCCGGTATCGCTTGGCATTCGGGTAACGTTCATATACTTTCGCGGCGTAGGCGTCGTCCACATCGCACAATGCGACGATGTTCTCGCTCTTGAGATTGTCCAAGTCAACGCCGCCCATGCCGCCGATGCCGATGCCGGCGATGTTGAGTTTCTCGTTTGGCGAAACCTTGCGCCGCTTTCGCTGGGGCTTGGCGTTCGCCGAACCGGCGGCGAAACTTCCCGCGGCCATTGTCGCTCCCATCAGAAAATACCGTCGTGAAATCCCCGTATCGCGCATGCTGGATCCTCCCGTAACCGTCATGGCCAACGTAAAAGCCGTTCACATGGGCATTGTAGCCGCGGGCCGCAAGGCAATCAAACCATGTTTCGCGAGCGTGGATGGAGCGTGGACGACGCGGACACAGTGGACGAAATGGGCCGGGGCAGCTCTCCGTCACACAAGGGGCCGGAGGAATTCGACGCTTTGCCGGATGTTGTCGTCCGCGCCGTAGCATTCGAGCGACACAACGCCGTCCCAGCTCGTTTCCTTGAGAAAGGCCAGGCAATTTCTGATGTTGTCCGCATTGACACCGCCGCCGATGGGCGTTTCGCTGCAAGCGATTCCGGTTTCCTCGCCGCGCACCGCGGCGGCCAGACCGGCGCTCACGTCCTTGATATGGCAATGCGAGACGTACGGGCGAAGCGCTTTCAGGTAATCCAAGGGATTATGGCCCGCGATGAAGGTGTTGCCCGTATCGAAATTGCAGCGCAGCCATTCGGAATCGAAATGCCGGAAAAGCCGGAGCATGAAGTCAATGTCGTTCGTGTACGGACCGTGCGGCTCGACGTTGATGACGACGCGGTAGTCTTCGGCCCATGGCAACACCTGGCGGTAATTGTCGCAAGTAATGCGGAAAACTTCTTCGCGCGTGTAGCCTTCGATTTCGAATGCGCCGTCCACCGTATCCACCATGGGGCAATCCAACTCGGCGGCGAACCGAATGGATTGCTGGACATATTGCACGCCGAACGCCGAGCCGTCCGGCCCCATTAGGGGATACGAACCGTCAATCTGCGAAATCTTCAACCCGCGTTCGTCGCAAAATCGCTTGAGCGCGCGCGGATTGGACTGGAGCGAAATGCCCGGTTCATACCCCATCGCCTGGATGAAATACTGGCCGTGGATGGCCGCGAATTCAAGGTGTTTCAGGCCGTATTTGACGGCGGTTTCAGCGGCTTGTTTGAAATTGCCGCTCAGGGGACGCCAGTTGTCCGTGTGCATGCCCAGTTCGATCATGTTGGTTTCCTCCCGGTTATTTTCCCTTTGCTTTTTCGTCGTCGAACGGTTCCAGCCCCGCCGCCCACGCGCAACCCCGTCGCATCAATTCGGCCGCGCCGCGATTCTGGAAGGCGCCCGTGTCGTGTCCGAGCGGACAATGAAACACACGGCCTTTTCCGTATGCAAACGCAAACGCCATGGGATAATCCTTGCCGTCCACCTTCGATCGCGCCGTTGCCAGCACCTCGATGGGGCGATCGCCCGCGAGACAGGTGTACAGTTCATCCGTCGTATCAAAGGCATCCAATTCCTTTGTAATGGGATGCGTTTTGTTGACAATGTCCACGCGGAACGTGCCGAAGGGATCGTGACCGCGCAGTTTGGGATCCCACACACGCCCCGCCAATTCCTTGAATTCCGGCCATTCCTGAAACGCGCCGCACGCGAAATGGACCAGCATAAGCCCCTTGCCGTCTTCCACGAACCGCCTGAGATTTGCACGGGCATCCGGACCGGGATCGGGCTGTTCCCAGTTCATGAAATGCAGGACGATGGCATCGTATTGGCCGAGATCGGACGATGCAAGCGATTTTGGATCTTCTGTCACCGTCACGCGGAGACGTGCATCTTCCCGTAACAATTCGGCCAGAACGGGCGCGGTTTCCTGCCATTTGTGCCCCGGATAATCCTGGCCTGTGACCAGTAGGACGCTTTTCGCGGTCATTTCCACGGGGGGCTTGTCCTGCGTTGCGACTGCCGCGCTTGTAAGGCCTGCCGCCAGCACCATGGCGTGGAACCAAGTTCTTCTCACCGGCAATTTTCCCTCGATACCTGTTGGGTAGTCCGCAAAACAGAAAAAACGTTTCGCTCGGCGCATTATGGGCCATGACAGCGGCCAATGACAAGATACGGAAACATGTTGTGGTTTTATTCCGTGGCCGTTTCCTGGAACAGCAGGGGTACAAGCCGCTGTTTTTCTTGCCAATTTGACTGGGTGGGCGGTTATTTGCTAAGGTATTGGCCGTTTATTTAAGGCTTCAGGGCGGTTGACGTGAATCGGCTTAGACTGTCGTTGTCGGCAATAACGCCTTCCGGGGCGAATATACATGTTGCGTTGAGCACGGCGGATCTTCAGCCGGAAGGCGTGGAAGAGCAACTGCCGGGATCCGTTTCGGTTACGGGTGTTTTGACGGAAGCCGGCGGCGAATATCTTTTTCGCGGCACGGTATCGGGCGCGTTTGATTTGAAATGCGACCGATGCCTCGAGGATGCCCGCCATTTGTTCAGCGCGGATGTGTGCTGGACCTATGTGGAAAGCGCGACGCCGGTTGCGCCCGGCATGGAAGTGGATGGCATGTCCGGTGACGAGACGGTCCATCCATTCACGGGCAATGAAATTGACCTGGCGCCGGAAGTCTGGGAAGAAGTTGTTTTGGCGGCGCCGGCAAAGGCGTTGTGCCGTTCCGATTGCGCGGGCCTGTGTCCGCGCTGCGGAATGAATTGGAACCACGGCAAGTGCGCTTGCCGTACAACAGAGGAATTGGATCGCAAGGGCTTGGCGGGATTGGCCAGTCTGTACCCGAATCTGAAGCCCAATCGTCCGGAGGAATAAAACGTGCCAGTACCAAAAAGAAGAACGGGCAAGGCCAAGCGCAACATGCGCCGTTCGCATCATGCCATGACCCCAGCCAACGCCATTGAATGTCCAAGTTGCGGCGAGAAGACCATGCCGCATCGCGTTTGCCTGAAATGCGGCCATTACAAGGAACGCCTTGTCATCGGGACCGAATCCGATTAACCGCGGGACCCGTTCGTTTTCGTCAACTGTATTTCAGGGCGACCGGCCCGCGCGATCGCGCAAGCCGACCCCTTCCGAGAATCCGCCATGCGAATAGCCTTGGATGCCATGGGGTGCGATCGGGCGCCTTATGTGGAAGTGCACGGCGCGGTCATTGCCAGCATGTCCACGGGGACGGAAGTGTTGTTGGTGGGCGATCCGCATGAATTGAAACCCGCCTTGGCCGCCTACCGCAAGCCGCACCGCGTCTCGATTGTTCCCGCTTCTGAGGTTATCGGGATGGCCGATACCCCGGCCAAGGCCGTGCGCCAGAAACGCGACTCCTCGCTGCTGGTGGCCATGCGCTTGGCCAAGGAAGGCCGCGTGGACGGCGTCGTCAGCGCGGGCAATACCGGCGCGGTGATGATCGGCGCGCGCATGGTGCTGGGGCCCATCCGCGGCGTGGCGCGATCAGCGATTTGCCAGGCGCTGCCAACATTGAAAACCCCGGCCCTCGTGCTTGATTTGGGCGCCAACGTGGATTGCACGGCGCGGCATTTGTGCGAATTCACCGAGATGGGCATTGTCTATTCTGAACGGGTGCTGGGCGTGAAGAATCCTCGGGTCGGCCTGTTGAATATCGGCGAAGAGCAGGCCAAGGGCAATGAAATCGCCAAAACGGTCCATCGGATCCTCAGTGAATCGCAGCATGTCAATTTCGTCGGCAACGTCGAGCCGAAGGCCGTCTATCTCGGCGCGGCGGACGTGGTGGTGTGCGACGGATTCGTCGGCAATCTTTTCCTGAAGACCACGGAAGCCGTGGCGTCGCTGATGGGGCGTCTGCTCAAAGAACAACTCGCCTCCTCGTGGCTGAGCAAATTCGGCGCCCTGTTGAGCATGAGGGCCTTTCGCCGCCTTAAGCAAACCGTGGACCCGAACGAGTATATTGGCGCGCCGCTGCTCGGCGTGAATGGCAATGTGATCATTTGCCACGGGGCGTCGTCCGCGCGGGGGATTGCGAACGCGATTCACGGCGCCTGCAAAGCCGCCGAAATGGGCGTGAATGAGCATATCCGCGAGGCGGTCCTGCTTCTGCGCAAGGACGAGTCCCTCAAGGAGGCCAACGGCGAATAACCCATCGCGACGGAACCGGCTTTTTTCCCCTGTAATTGGACGGGGTCGTCATGGTATGCTTTGCGCATCGAGGCATGGCCGCAAAAGGGCGCGCGTGCGCAACGTGCGCAGAGGCGTCCAATGAGAGGTTGCGCGAATTCATGGGATATACGGCATGAGTGAAATCAAGGCATCGGATTCGGACAAAAACGTCAACATTCGCATGGAAAAGCGTGACGGCGAGACGTATATCGCCTTGGGCCTGTTCATCGTGGCCGTGGGGACCCCGGTGGTGGCAGGCACCTATTGGGCCGCACAAACCAATATACGCGCCGCCATCGTGAACATTGTCTGCGCCGTCGGCTTGTTGGCGATCGGCTTTGCGTCAATCATTTATGGGCGCATCCTTTTGGCGCGGAACAAGAGACGCGATTGATCCCGCTCGGCCTGCCCCATCCCATCGGAGCGGAGCGGGTGGCGAACCGGATTCGCCGTCCGCGGCTTCGCAATTCGTTCGGCTTGCTCGCGCCGGAAGTGCATGTGGCCGTGCCGGGATGTCCGGCAACACGCATCCTGCCGTTTTTGGAACGCCTTTGGATGCCCGCCTATGCGATTTGCCTGAGAACCCTGTCGCAGAAGGGATCTAACGCGGTATGGGCTTCGGTCGAGGCCATATCCGGCGCGTTTTCCCTGCTCGATTGCGCGGAAGATCTGGCGCCCGTCGCCTGTGATGAAAATTGCTTTCCGCCCGTCATGGAAGAAGCGCGCGCGGTGGAACTGGCGCGAAAAGGATACCTGCAATACACCCTTCAACAGCGCGGACAGGCCAATAAACCGGTTGTTGAAACCATCGAGGCGGTTTTGCTTTATCATTTTGCGGTTTGGGTGTACTATTGCCGCCGCCGCGGAAAAATAGATATCAGCGTCTTCGATGGCTACACGGGCAAATCCGCCGGAGCCAAGATGCGCATCGCCGTGCTCGACGCCTTTATCGCCGCGCGAAAAAAACGCCTCATGGACAGCGGGAAATACACACCTTGAATCGTTTCCGCAAAATAGATATCGTCTCGCCCAAAACTCAAATAAGCATTTGTCATGGCTCCGGTCCGCGGCGCCTTGTGTCGTGGACGGAAAATAGGAATCCTTCGGATCGCGCATGAACGCTTCCATGAAAGAAGACGCCGGCCGGCGTATCCATGCGTGGGATCATTTCCGCGATGCCATCATTTTGTTGGTGGTTATATGGCATTGTTCCTCAATTTATGGCGAAAGGACCCGCATCCGTTGGTTTTTTATCGATCGGGAGACAGGGATCCTGTTCGATGTGTTTGTTTTTGCCAGCGAATTGTTTCTGCTGCCGTTGTTGTTCTACATTTCCGGCCACTTTGCCGTGGCCAGCATTGAGAAACGGGGCGCGGGTCCTTTCTTGGCGGATAAGGCTAGGCGCTTGCTCATTCCGTTTGTATTCGGCGTGACTATGCTGATCCCGATCAATTTCTACTTGGATCGCCGCGCACTGGGCGCCGTTTCACCGGGCTATTTTCGTTATTGGATCGGAACCTATTTCACGCAGGATCTCGGACCGGCCCATTTATGGTTCCTTTATGTGCTTTTTTTCTTCTGCGTGGTGTATGCCGTCATTTGGTCGGCGCACCGCTGGTTGACCAGTGGGAAAACGTCCTTTGCCGGCGTGCCGTCCGAGCCACAGACACTTTTTCTTCTTGCGTTCGGCCTGTTGACGGCGCTTGCGCTGGCGGTAACCATGCGTGTAGCCGGCTACGCTTCGTGGACCCATGTGTTTGGATTCAAATTATTCGCTTACCAGCCCTCGCGGTGCGCGCTGTACGTTTTCTATTTCTTTTTGGGTGTATACGGGGCCATGCGCGGTTGGACATGGGCAAACGGTTCGCTTTGGCGCGTGGCCGCTTGGGCGGGTCTTTTTGGCGGCGCCTCCGTGGGGCTGATGTTTTTCCGCGCCCGTTTCGGCGTCCGTGTCGAGGGTTCGCTGTTGCTGATGTTGTGCAATGCCGTTCTGCATGCCTTTGCAACCCTGGGCGCGCTTGGCGCATTTGCCACGGGTTTTCGCTTGTGGTGCAACCGGCCCTTCCATCCCACCCGGCTGTTCACCGTCAATTCATACGGCATTTATATTGTCCATCAACCCATCGTCGTCTGGCTGCAATACCTCCTGCTTGGGATCCGGATTAGCGCCTATCTCAAATTCGCGATTGTGTTCGGGCTGGCGTTGCCGCTGAGCCTGCTGGCCAGCCATTTTGTGCTTCGCCGCCTTCCCGTATTGCGCAACGTGGTGTAGGATGGGGGAGGGGGAAAGCCCATCCGGCCCATTTCGGGCCGTTTGCGTCGGATCTTTTTGCCCGAATATTGAAGTTTTCCTTTTGGGCCCGGCGTGGTATAGTGGAGGCGGTGACGAGGAACCCGTCCGGACGGGAGACGTTGCCGGATCGGATTGTTTGTTGTTCGGATTCGATTTATACGCAGTGTGGAAAACGGAGCGGGGAACAGGCGTTGCTTTATGACAGCCCCAAAGCGGGCGGAGATTGGAAATGACCAAGGAAGAAGCGAAGTCTTTGCTGGCCGAAGCGGCGGAGTTGGTCAAGAACAGCCAATATCTTCAGGCTCATACGCTGTTGACGCAGATTGACGAGGCGTTTCCCAACAGCGGGCGGGTCACGCAGCAGATCGCGCTGTGCCTGATCGGCATGGGCCGACTCGACGAGGCCGATGCGGCCTGCAAACGCATGGAACAGATGGCCGGGGGCAATCTGGGCGAAGTGCGCGAACGCCTGGCCGCGGCGCGCCGGGCAAGCGCGGCATCGGGCACGACTCCTCCGGCCGCCACGATGCCCTCTGCCGAGAACGAATTTTTTGTCGAGTCGGTCAACCCGGTGTCGCATGAGGAAACGTGCGTAACCGGCCACGTTCTGCGTGGTGCGTTTTTCACGGGTTCGATGGTTTCTATCGCTTCGCCGGACGGCGTGCCGCTGCTGGCGCCCGTGACACGGCTTGCCGTGCAGAACACCCCGATCAATGTCGTGCGGGAAGGACCGATTGCCGCGATGACGCTCAAGATTGAGCCGCAATACGTTGCCGTGGGCTGCAAGATTACGACCAGCGATTCCGGTTCCGCGTTTGCACCCACCATTATCGCGGACACTGGCACGGGGCATGCCAAAGCCGCCGCGCCGGCCGACCGTTCCCCGCAATTCCAGGATGTGCTGCGTCTGATATCGCAGCGCGCCTTCGATCAGGCCAAAGGCGTGCTGGAAGGCATCCTGGCCGCCGATCCGAAAAATCCGGAGGCCAACCGTTTGATCGCGCGGGTTTATCTTGAGGCGGCCGACGAATGCCAGGACAGCGTCAAGGCCCTTGAACATATAATGATTGCGTACGAGGCGGGCGGCCACGACGATCCGGCCGTGCTCGATGTCCTCGCGTTTGCCTTGGGGGCCAACGGACGCGCCGAACACGGTTTGCGCCACCTTGAACGCTTGTACGAAACGGCGACGGAGTCCCTAGCGAAGGAAAATTGCGCCAAGCGCATCGCGGCGTATCGCGGGCGTTTCAATATGCCCAGTCTCTGGCAGTTTTTCGACGGTTTCGGATCGTTGATTTTCGAATCCACCGACATCGAGCAGATTCGAAAGGCAATCGAAAACAACAGTATCCCGCGCGATGCCGTTTGCCGTAAAAACAAAATCGGATCGATGCAGCCGATACAGGATAGCATTGCGCTGGAGATTCCTGAAATTGCGAATCTGTTCAAGGCGCCGTCCAAATCGTATCTTATGCTCGATGCCCTCATCGGCGCATTGGCGGGCGTAATCATAGGCGCTGTACTCGGCATGGTGCTTCATGTCGCAACGCCCATAGCCGGCTTGGCCGCGGGCGGACTCGTGGGGCTGATCGCGGGCGCCGCCGCCGGCGTTGCACACACCCAAGCAGCCGCCAAGCAAGGGATGAAATGACTTTTTCGCGGTGTTTTCCCGTTTTGTGGATTGGGTTTGTTTTGCGGTCCGACCGATAAGGCGCCTCTCATGAAAAAAATGACCCTCTTGATCCCTGTTGCGGTTGCGTTGATGGCGCATGCCGCTTGTCCCGAGGAACCGTACTATCGCGACCTGTATCCCGACACATGGGTGGCAACCGATGCGCTGGGCCGGACCATGCCGGATTTTTCCACCGTGGGCCCGGTCAAGAACGACCAGCGGCGGATCGTGGGAATCTTTTACATCACATGGCACAGCGATTCGCTGGCCGGATTGAAAAGTCCCTATGCCGCCGATGTGACCAAGGTGCTGGCCGCCGATCCGAATGCGCGCCTCGATGCGAAACATCCGCTTTGGACCGAGGGGTCGTACCACTGGGGCGAACCGGAAATGGGTTATTTCCTGAGCAAGGACGAATATGTGATAAGAAAGGACATGTCCATGCTTTCCGATGCCGGCGTGGATGTGCTGGTCATGGACGTCACGAACGCGGTCCGCTACTGGGACGAATGGGACGTCGTGTTTCCCGTCATGCAGAAGATGAAGGCGGAAGGCAACAAAGTGCCGCAATTCTGCTTCTGGGCGTTCAATGGCCCGGTCATTGCGGTGGTCCAAGACTTGTATGAGCGGATCTACAAGCCGGAAAAATACAGGGATCTGTGGTTTTACTGGGATGGAAAGCCCTTGCTGCTCTACAACGACAGGCCTGATGTGGATTCCACCGGGCAAGGCATCAAACAGCCCAATCCGCATTATGATCCCGCGGCCAAGACGGATCCGGGCCACCCGCATTACGGGGATCCGGCCTACACCGAAGAATTCTATTCGGATTATACGCGGGAGGTGAAGGAGTTTTTCACGCTGCGCACCATGTGGTGGGGATACTATGAGTGGGCGGGCAAGCGCTTCATCGGCACGGAAGACAAGTGGAGTTTCGGCTACGACATGGGGGACGAGCGGGTCAAGGCCCTGCCGCTGGAGGCGCTGGTCTCGACGCACAACGGCCAAAAAGAGGAAGCGGCGGTGACGCCCGCGCAGCATCCATCCAGTTTGACCGGCAAGTCGTGGACGCGCGAGCATGGGGAGCCGGAATTGAATGAATACGATCTGCCCGTGCCCACGCATGTGCCGTGGCTGGGAAAGACCGTCGAACATCCCGAAGGCTATGGCATCTATTTTCAGGAACGGTGGAACGAGGCGATCAAAGCCAACCCCCAGTTTCTTTACATCAACGATTGGAATGAATGGACCGCCGGCAAGTATCAGCCCGGCGAGGGCAAATCGTTCCCGTTCATGAGGCGCCAGTCGCCGTTTTTCTTTGTTGACCAATACAATGCCGAATTCAACCGCTGTATCCAGCCCATGAAAGACGGCTATACGGACAATTATTACATGCAGATGGCCCAGAATATCCGGCGTTACAAGGGCATCCGCCCCATTCCGGAACTACGCGGACTGAACACGATGCAAATGGACGGTGCATTCGAGGATTGGAAAGCGGTTCCGGTCGAATATCGCGACACGGCCGGCGACACGTTCCATCGTGATTACAAAGGGTATGGCGGCCTTCATTACACGAACAATTCGGGCCGGAATGACATTGTCACGTGCAAGATGGCCGTGGACCGGAAAAACATTTATTGTTATGCCGAAACGCGCGAACCGCTTACCCCGCACACGGACACCCATTGGATGCTCCTGCTGATAGACGCCGACCAGAACCATGCAACCGGCTGGTTCGGATACGATTTTCTGGTCAACAAGAACGTTCCGGACGACAAAACGACATCGCTCATGCGTTATGACGCGAAATCGCCGGACAAGCCATGGGCCGAGGTGGCCCGGCTGGAGTACCGGTATGCGGGCAAGGCGATCGAGATTGCCATTCCACGCCATCTGCTGGGATTGAAAGGCCGGGCCTTCGCCTTCGATTTCCACTGGTGCGACAATCCGGCCGACCTGAAAGATCCGATTTCACTCTGCGTGAATGGCGACAGCGCCCCGAACCGGCGTTTCAATTATCGCTGCATCTGGAAAAGCAAAGGCTGAATAGGCGAGACAGACGGTCCAATTCGCCCCAACCTCTCTGTGCATGCTTTTACAGATACCAAGGTTCGCGGTATGCACGCGACCGCAAACGGTTGGCTTCGTCGTCGCCGATGCATTCTTCCTTGACGGGATCCCATTTGATGGGACGTCCCAGGCGCTTGCAGATGTTGGCCACGTGGCAGGCGGTAATTGAACGATGCGCCACTTCCGCGTTAGACACGGTCTGTTGGCGCGTTTTGACGCATTCGAGAAAGGCGCGGACATGGTCGTCGGCGGGATAGCCGCCGAGGAATTTGCGTTCTCCGAGCAGGGATTTCGGGTAAACTTCCATTTCGCCGGAATCGCCGGTTTCAACGTACCCCTCCTCGCCCTCGAACCGAACAGGACAGGAACCGAAACGCAGACCGGTGCGAATGATCAATTTCGTGCCGTTTGCGTAACGCCCGATGTATCGGTCGCCTTCCTTCCAGAATTCGACAGGGCTTGTATCGTCGGAACTGTTGGCCCACTGGCAGAGATCCACGGTATGGCTGCCCCATTCGGTAATGGAGCCGCCGCTGAAGTCGGTGTGGGCGCTCCAGAATCCGCGCGTGTGATATTTCGAGTTGAACGGCCGCCACTGGGCGGGGCCGAGCCAGCGGTTCCAGTCGAATTCCTCGCGGGGTGGCTCCGGTTCGGCGGGCAGCGTCGTGTCGTAGAGTTGCTGGAATCCGCCCGCCTCTTCGGCGTGGAGTTCCTTGATCCGGCCCAGTTTTCCGCTGAGCGCCAGATTCGCCGCGAAGATGAAATGGCCGACACTCCGTCGCTGTGTGCCGCACTGGTAGATGCGACCGAGCCGCCGCATGGTGTCGGCGACGGCACGCGATTCCGAGATGCACACGCTCATCGGTTTTTCGCAGTAAATGTCCTTTCCGGCGCGCGCGGCCAAGATGGAGGCCGCGGAATGCCAGTTGTCGCCGGTCGCAATGAGAACGATGTCTATGTCCTTGCGATCGAGTAATTCGAGCATGTCTATGTAGGCTTTACAATCCTGATTCCCGTAGGTCTTGTTGACGATGTCCTGCCCCTGGAGACGGCGCGCCTTGATGACGTCGCAAACGCCGACGACCTGTACGTCGGGACGCGACAGGAAGGCGCCCATGACGTAACGTCCGCGCCCGCCAAGGCCGATGACTCCCATGACGAGCCGCTCGTTTGCCGGCGCACGTTTTGCCGCGCCCCACGCGCGGGACGTGATGATGGTCGGAGCGGCCGCCAAGCCCGCCGCAACTGCGCCGCCGCGAAAGATGAATTGGCGGCGTGTCAGGGATTGTTTTTCATTGGATTCGCTCATGACGCTTGCCTCCGATGTTTTCCGGAATCGTAACAATATCGGCGGGATGAAGTCACTTTGACGGGAGTCAGAACTCGGTGGAGCCGTTTCAAGCCAAATTCAATCCATGATCCGGCAACATGGCACGCCATTCAAACATCTCCGTTTTCGGCGATTCGGACAGCCGTCATGGCCAAGGTGGCGACCACGAAGAGCAGGGCGCCGAAACGCTCGTCGCGGGTAAGCCCCTGTTTGTAACGGTAATAGATCTGCTGGGCAATGACGGCGAGTTTGAACAGACCGAAGACATGATAGAACGAGAGATTCGACAGATCGCGTCCGGTCCGTTCGGCGTAAGTGTCGGCGATTTCGCGCCGGGTCATGCAGCCCGGTTCAAGCGTGAGAAAACAAGGCACGATGCCAAGATTTGGATCCTTCGGCTCGTTCCAATAACTGAGCACGACGCCGAGATCCATGAGTGGATCGCCAATGGTCGCCATTTCCCAGTCGAGAACGCCAACTATGTGTGTCGGATCGGCCGGATTCAGAACGAGATTGTCAAATTTGTAGTCGTTATGGATCAAAACCGATCCCGTGTCCGCCGGGCAATTTTCCTTCATATAGGCAGCGGCTTGTTCCATGGCGGGGATGTCGTCGGTTTGCGAACCGTGGTAACGGTCAATCCAGCCTTCAACCTGCCGCCGCACAAAAGAACCTTCCTTGCGCATGTCGGCGAGTCCTATCGCCTCATAGTTGATGGCGTGAAGATGCGCGAAATTTTCGATGAAGGATACGCAACATCTGCGCGCCAAATCGGGCGGACAATGGAATCCCGCCGGTTTTTTGCCGCGCAGGATGACGCCTTTGATTCGCTCCATGACGTAAAACGGCGCGCCAATCACATCGGATTCGGGGCAGTACGCAAGCGGTTGTGGCACGGGAGGGTAGACCGGTCGCAGCGCGTTTAGAATGCGAAATTCGCGCCCCATGTCGTGCGCGGATTTCACCTTGCTGCCGGCCGGCGGCCGCCGAAGGATAAGATCGCGATCGCCGACGCGCACAAGATAGGTCAGGTTGGAAAATCCGCTTGGAAATTGCCGGATTTCAATCGGCCCTTCGATACCGGGAATGGTCTCATGCAGGTAGGCCGAAAGCCGGGCGGCATCCAGTTCTTCGCCGGGCCGGACGTCGCGGGGTTCATCGAGTATCGCCGTCATGTCTGGAGTTGTGGACACGGGGAAATGAAACTCACGTTTGGGCTTGCGCGTACCGTTTGAGAATGCGCTTGGCCGCGGAAAGTTTATGGACTTCGTCGGCGCCGTCGTAAATGCGGCTGGCGCGTTCGGTTCGATAGAAGAGGGCAAGCGGGGTGTAGTCGGTGACTCCGAGTCCGCCATGGACCTGAATTGCGCGATCGATTACGCGCATCATCGTGTTGGCCACGGTAAATTTGATGAGCGATATCTTGTCGCGCGCTTCCTTGGCGCCGTGCCGGTCCATAATCCACGCCGCATGCAGAACCATCCATCGCGCCGCGTCAATCTCGGCGCGGCTTTCGGCAATCCAGCCCTGTACGAATTGCTGAAAGGCCAGCGGGCGTTCGGGAGTGATGCGCCGCTCGATGGCGCGCTGGCACATGAGGTCGAAGGAACGCTCGCAGACACCGATCCAGCGCATGCAATGATGAATGCGGCCCGGGCCGAGCCTTTCCTGCGCAATGAGAAAACCGCTTCCCTCGGCGCCGAGCAGATTCGATTGCGGCACGCGGCAGTTTTCGAGCCGAACTTCGGAATGGCTGGCCCAGCCTTCGCCGCGATGTCCCATGAACGGCGTCGTGGCTTCGATGATGAATCCGGGAGTATCCGTCGGCACGAGAATCTGGCTTGCCCGGAAGTGGGGGGGCGCTTCGGGATTCGTGATGGCCATCACCACGGCAAAAGCCGCGCCGTCGCCGCCGGTAGTCCACCACTTGCGCCCATTGAGCACATACGAATCGCCGTCCTTGACGGCTGTGGCGCCCATCCAAACGGGATTCGATCCGGGGAAATCCGGCTCGGTCATGCCGAAGCAACTGCGGATTTCGCCGTCGAGCAGGGGTCTGAGATAACGCTCCTTCTGCTCTTCGTTGCCGTAATCAATCAGGATTTCCATGTTGCCGGCGTCGGGCGCCTGGCAGTTGAACGTGTAGTGACCGATGGGCGACCGGCCCAATTCCGCGCTGACCAGCCCGTGTTCGACAAGCGACAGGCCAAGTCCGCCGTATTCCTTCGCGATCTGCGGCAGCCACAGGCCCAGCGATTTCACTTTCCGGCGTTTCTCGCGTAAGACCGGTTCAACGGCGCGGAAGCCTTTTTCCAGAAACTCCGGTTCCAGGGGATAGAGTTCGGTTTCGACGAACCCCCGCACCCGATCCAATAGATCCTGCAATTCGCTGGATATCGAAAAATCCATGGCCGTGTCCTTTCGTTCCATCGGGCGCCTTGTGGTTCGCTCCCGGCGTCAATAACGTCAAAGCCCGTTTCAATTATTGTTGCACGCCGGCGGGGGGGAATTACAGCATTGAAATCCGCTTCGCCAAATCGTATTTTGGGCAAGAAGGGTATTGTTTTTCGTTTCCCTCGTTTGTTTATGCGCGTGGATTTCAGGAAAAAATCAAAAAAGATTGGGGACACCGTACCGTGACATCGTCCGATTGGGAGCAGGACCGGCAGGATGAAAAAACGCATTCGCGACCGTGTGAGAAACGCGATTTCACCGATGCGCTGCATGCGTCGTGGATGATTCAAGAACGGGTCAGCGCCCTCGGTTTCGATTGGCCGGACATCGGCGGCGTGTTCGACAAGGTTGCCGAGGAACTCCAAGAAATTCGCGACGCCCACGATTCCGGGGATAATGATCATGCCCGCCGCGAACTGGGGGATCTGCTTTTTGCGGCGGTCAATCTGGCCCGCTTTCTCGATGTGCATCCCGGCGAAGCGCTCGCCGCCGCCAACGACCGTTTCGAGCGGCGTTTTGCCCTGCTCGAAACCGAACTCGAACGCGGCGGCATTCGAATGGAAGCATGCACCATCGAGGAACTCGATGCGGTATGGAATCGCGTGAAGCAACAACTTCGCGATATGGAAAAGGGCCCCTGAAACAATTTGCCGGTCGCGGTAAAAAAGGCATCGCCGAGTGGCTTATAAACCCGCCCCGTAAAAAATGAGGCACGGCGCATTCGGGAATGTGGTATGATGGGCCTTGTTTCCCGAAAATGGCTTTCGGGGAAGAACATGGGCAATGGGAGGAACGTGTGATGGCGTACCGTATCGCGAAAGTGCAGGTGTGGGTGGGTGGTATCGTGGACAAGCCGGGCGGACTGGCCGAAAAATTGGCCCTGCTGACGGGTGCGGGAGCGAATCTCGAATTCGTGCTTGCGCGGCGCGATGCGCCTGGTACGGGCCTGGTATTTGTTGCGCCTGTCCAAGGGACGAAACAGAACAAGGCTGCGAAACAGGCCGGTCTCGTGAAAACGGACAGTCTGCAGGCGCTGCGAATCGAAGGCCCCGACAAGGCTGGTCTCGGCGTGAAGCTGACGCAGGCGCTGGCGGATGCGGGAATCAATCTGCGCGGCTTGTCGGCGGTCGCTGTCAATCGTAGGGCGGTCGTCCTTGCGGCGTTCGACAGCAAGGCGGATGCCGCCAAGGCGCAAAAAATTCTTGCGAAGACTCTCGCCTGAGTCCTTTTTTGTTGAAAACCGGCGATAGAAAACAGGAGGGAATGGGAAGTATCTGGTTTTCCCTCAAAGAAACATGCCGCTGAACGCAATCACGAAATGGTGGCGTGGGATGCGGAAGACGGCGCCGCGTCCGTGTTGGGCCACCTTTTCGATCCATGTCACATTGTCCAGTTGCCGTACGACTTCCGGGGCGATGGGCCACGTGTCGGGGCAGTAGATGTAGTCCACGCACCATGCGTTGACAAAGGCGCGGCGGTCGTCGTCGCAGGCTTCCGGACTGAAAAACGCCTTGACGGCGGCTTCGAGCGGCACATAGGGTTGGTCGGACAGATTGAAGGAACCCGTGCCGAAGACGACCCGGTTTCCTTTGCGCAGGGCTACGATGTCGCTTGCGGGAATGGGAGCGAGCACGATACCTGGGCCAATGGCTTCGACGAGCGCCTCGTCCGCCTTGGTCATGACCTCGGAATGATGAGCCGCATACGGTGATTTGCCGGGGCGCAGATCCATGGGGCCTTGGAAGAACAAGGTCGAGACGGCAATCGAACACAATCCGCAACCGATCATGAGTCCCGTGCAGGCGATGCGCGGCGCGCGCAATTTCATGCGCAACAAAGCCGCCGCGGACATGGCGCATAGCGGCAGCCACAGGAACACTTCCAGGCGTTGCGGACCGTATCGGAGAAACCATCCCGAACCGAACGCCGCCAAGGCCAGCGGCAAGCACGCCAACAGCCACAAGGCCAGCCATTGTTCACCGATTTTCCCCTTGCTGGAGGCGGGGGAGGGCGATTGAAAGGTTGAAGGCTGAAGGCGGGAGGTGGAACACGATGGCGTTTCATCGTGTTCCACGACTCGCGTGATTCCGGAACGAAACAACGGCAGAAACAATCCGGCGGCCAAGCCCGCGAGGGCAAAATCGGATATGGCCGCGGCGACGGCGGCATCCCGCGCCACGAGCACGTTGCCGTAATAGACTTGATATATGGCGAAGAGCAGGGCAAAGGCGGCAAGGTAGCCGATGGCGCCGCGGGATACCATCCGCGCAAACGGCGGCATGTCGCGGACATGGCTCCGGATCGGTCCCGGCAGCAGCAGGAGATGGAAAAAGGCGGTTGCAATGAATGGCGACAGCCACATCGCCATGTTGGTCCCATCGAAATGATTCCGGACAACGGCGGGATTCTGGCGCATCAGCCATACGGCGGGAAGGCCGCCGGCAACAAGGCCCAACGGAAACAGGACCCAACGCCGGAGGAAAGCGGTACGCTCTTTAGCGTCGCACACGAAAACACCCAGAAGAGCAATCCCTGTCGCGAAAGCCCCGTACCGCAAATCCACAAAACTTCCGACGGCCATCAGGGGCGCGATGGGCCATGCAGATTGCCGCGTGACCGCAAGACGGGTCAGGGCGAAAAAACACAACGCCAGCGACAGTGTGTAGTAACAGCGGGGGAACAGGAGCGAGGGCAACAGATGAGGCCCCTCGAACAATTCATACACCGCAAAGCGCCGAAACAGGTCTTCGAATCCCGGCGCGGCATGCCAGCCAAACATCCCCGAAAGGACATAGGCAACGCCGCCGAGTCCGCCGCCCAGGGCGAAAAGAATGAAAGCCCGCGCCGCGAGGCGCGGCACAAAGGCCGCCAGAAGACGATAGGCCGCATGGAGAAAGAGAAACGCCGCGAGACCGTTGGCCGCGCCGTAGGCGGCCAGGTCTGGAATGCACAGGATGCGCGCCGCGAATCCCATCGCGGCGTAGATCCACAAGTGCGGAACCGAATAGTAGGCCAGGCTTTCCGCGCCGAACACAGTCGAGCAGGTGGCGTAGAGCGATGTCCAGCCTCGATCCGCCATCCGCATGGCATGCAGAAACAATGCGCTATCGGCGATGGGCAGACCCGTCGGAACCAGGCCGTCCGGCGGCCAATGCGCGATCCACAGCAGGAGGGCCGGCTGAATGGCCGCGAGGACCGTTATGAGGGTCCACGCCCACCATGGCGTTCGTCTCGCGGTGTCGATCATTTGTCATTCCTTGCGTTCATGGTAAAACATCCCGGCGGAAAGCGCCAGTTTCGCGGGTTGCCCCGTAGTAATGACGAACGAAACTAAATCAAAACTGACGTGGGCGTTGCCCACAACCCAGTTTTTCTTCGTGCTCGTACTCGTAATCTAAATTGCTGTTGCTCAGGGAGATTTGCCCGAACCAGTTGAATGCGGGTGGAGATACTACTTATTATAATTTTTTATTATTATATATATTATAAATCTATTAATACTACATGAGGAATTGATTGCGATGACGAGCACGAGCACGAGTATGAGCACAAATCTACTGGCTCCTTTTTAGGGTCCGTCCTGATGTCGCCAGTTCCACGGTGGTGACTGACTTGTTGCGAAAAGGTTTATACTTACCGGCAAGAAACCCGGGCGGGATGCCGTGTACATGCAGGGCATTCGGTTGATTGGCTGGTGGGATGCGCCCGGTCGAAGCGATCGAACGCGGAAAGAGAAGAAGTCATGCAACAACAGAATGGCACGATGCGTCTTTATATGACTCTTTGCGTTCTTGCGGCGGGGATATCGTCGGCGGCAGCCACACAGGCCAAATGGGCGGAAAGGTTTGCGTTTCAACCGCCTGCCCACGGCACGAGCGGCGTTTGTCACGGGACCGGCGGGACGCTTCCAACGTTCGACGTTCAGGTCGCCGAGGCGGGGCTGCGCACCGTTCGCGTCTCTTTGTTTTTCAAGCCGGGAACATTTCCGGAAAATCTTTCGCTGCGCGCGTCATGCGGCGATGCACAGGCGATTCCCGATATCCGCATCCTTACGCGGCATCCCGGCAAGCCGGCATCTGTTCGCCGGGCCTTGATTACGTTTCCATTCGATTTCAAGGAAGCCGCCCCGCACCAGTTTTTGCTGGCGCTCGCGGATGAACCGCAACCGGATACGCCCGGTATCGAACTCGATGAACGCGGTGAAGCGCATGTCGCTCTGGGACCGTGGACACTGACGCTGGCCGCGGATCGCGTAACGCTGAAATCGGACTTGGCAGTGTGGGAGGGGGCGCTCATCGCTCCTGCGCGCACGAAACCCGAACCGCCGATCGTCGAACGGATTGAATACGGACGTTACCATGCATGGGTGCGGCTGCTCGAACCGGACGCGACGTGGCCGCGAATCGTCGAGGCGCGCATGGATGCGTCCGGCGCGGTGACCGTTCAGGTCCATCTCCAGCGCATGGAATCGGGAGATGGAACCGCGCCCGATTTGGGCTGGATGGTTCGTGGTCCGGTCGTGCCGCCGGATCGGCCCCATAGGTTTGGCGACGGACAGCCGATTGTGGCGTGTTCATCCGATGGCGCATGGACGCTGTCGTTTCCAGATGCGGCGAGTTATCGGCGGGGCCGTGTCGAGGCGGAAGCGGGCGCGGTCCGCTATCTCCGATGCGCGTCGGAAGAACGGGTTCCGATGCAGGAATCGGCATGGCGGCGCGCCGCCTTTGCGATTGCTCCGGCATCGGTGAAGTTCAACGCACTGCTTGAACCCGTGGCCGATATCCGCATGACCGTCTCGCCGCTCGACCTTGCGCCGTGGCCGCTGCTGGATTCGCTACGCGCCTACACGCACCGGGCAATCGTCCACTGCATGTGTCAAGGCGACGATTTCGGCAATGTGACCGCGTACAACAAAGATAAACCGGCGCCGGCTTTCGGCATGAACCGCCTGAACCACGCATGGGCCATTTTCGACGAGGCGGGGAATACGGGCGACCGGACGTTGCGCGACACGCTTGTGCTGTGGTGTTCGAACATGTACGACTTGTCGCTCTGGTGGGGCGATACGGATACGTTCGGTGGAACGCGCTACAACAACGCGAACGCGATGGGCGTCAAAGACCATCTTGACGACAAGGAGTTCATGTGGCGAAGCAATACCGCCGTGCATTTCTGCACGAAAGGCATCAACGCCTTCTTTCATGCGTACGAAGAAACGGGCGATCCACGTTTTACGGCCGCTTTGCGCGCACAAATGGCGTATGCGAAAGAATTCGTCCATGCGGATCGGGGCGAGTGCCGAAATATCGGCGACGTCGCGGACTTCATGGATCTTTACCGCTGCACGGGCGATGAGGCGTTTCGCGGGGAGGCGCTGCGGCTGTTTCGCGAATTACGAACGAAGCTCGGCGAGGACAGCCTCTTCAGCCAGGGCGGACAACCCATTGTTTCCGACGGCCCGTTCATAGACGATGATCAACATGGCTATGAAGCGCCCTTTGCCAAACCCTACATCATCGGCTACGCGCTCGCGGGGTTGCCGGACCTCTTGCGCGAATGTCCGGACGAACCAAGGTTGCGCGATGTCGTCCGTGCGGTGGCCGACTTCCTTGCGTCGTCGCAGGATCCGATCGGCGGCTGGCGATACCCGCATCCGCGGAGTTCGCGTACGCACATCGAGCAAGGCATGGAGCACGCGGCGCAATTGTCCCGTGCGGCCCGCGTACTGGAAGAACGTGGCGAGCCGATCGGGAATCTGCTCGATGCCATCGAGCGGACCTTGCAGGCCCGCGTCAACGGCTATGCTCGTTCCGGCACGATCCTCTCCGGATTGCAGGGCTGGGAGTCCAATCCCGGCAATCTCAAGGAAGGACAGACGATCTACGATCTGTACAAAAAGCCCGCGGATCGCGATCCCGCGCGAGACTACACGGAAGGGGCGGTTTCAGTCGGCAGCGCATCCCCGGAAGGATTGGTGTATTTTTCGGAGGTGCTGGCGTTCTATCTTGCGCATCGGCCGGCGGACCGCTTGTTCTGGACGAACGACGAATTGAAGGCCGTGCTTGACCGCGTCGAGGCGCATCCGCCGGAGGGCTGGCCGCCTCCGCCGCCCGCCGATCCGCCCGCGGCGTTCGGCGTGCGAAAGGATTTGCCCGCGTTTCGCGACGCCCAACTCGAACGGTTGACGTTTCCGCTTGCGTGGAAAAACGCCGGGTTGCCCTTCGGCGAATGGCGCGAACGCGCCCGCGAAGTGTACCGATCGCATCTCGGTCCGCGTCCGCCGCTGGCGCCGTTCATGCCCACCGTTCTTGCAAGGGAAGATCGCGGCGCCTACGAGGCGCGCAAAATCGCGTTGAACCTTTCTGCGGACACGCGCGTCGTTGGCTACCTGCTCGTGCCGAAAGGGATGGGTCCGTTCCCGGCCGTTCTCGGATTGCACGATCACGGCGCGCACTTTTCGATCGGCAAGGAAAAGGTGATTCGCCCGTTCGACGTTCCCGAAGAACGCTTGAACGACGCCATGGAATGGGTGAAGACGTGCTACGGCGGGCGTTTCTTTGGCGACGAACTCGCCCGGCGCGGATATGTCGTGTTCGCGACGGACATGCTCTTCTGGGGCGATCGCGGACGCCAGGAAGGCGTGAAGTACGAGGCGCAGGAGCGCCTCGCGGCGAACATGTTCCATCTGGGCGTGTCGTGGGCCGGCCGGATTGTGTGGGACGACTTGCGGTGTGCCGAATTTCTGCAAAGCCTGCCGGAAGTGGACCCCGAACGCATCGGTTGCGCGGGCCTGTCCGTCGGTTCGCATCGCGCATGGAGCCTCAACGCTCTGACGGACATCGTGAAAGCGGGGCTGGCGATCTGCTGGATGTGCGACACGAAGACGCTCATGCAGGACGGCAACAATCAGACCACGGGCCAGTCGGCCTTCAGCATGATCCTGCCGGGCTTGAGAAACCACCTCGACTATCCCGACGTCGCATCCATCGCCTGCCCGAAGCCGATGCTCTTCTACAACGGGGAAAAGGATGGATTGTTTCCCGTGTCCGGCGTCGAGGCGTGCCACGAGAAACTGCGGGACGTTTGGCGCGCACAAGGCGCCGAAGGCAAACTCGAAACGCGCCTTTGGCCCGTTCCGCACGAGTTCAACGCGGACATGCAGGAGGCCGCTTTCGCGTGGCTCGATCGCTGGCTTGCCCCGTGATGTCCAATATCAATCCGGCTATTCCGAAAATACATCCGACCGCCACCCTGTTCGTGCTCGTGCGCGTAATCGTAGCCGTGATCGAAGCAGGGAGTTATGAACATCTTCGAAAAACGCATCCAAATAACCGCAAATTTATTTTTTTCCCGCCGCCCAATCCGGGATAATCAAACCGGTAGGAGGAATGGATGAAAATATCCCGACGAGTCTTTATGGGAACGGCCGTGGGTGGGATGGCGCAAGCGCTGGGCGCCGCCCCAATCCCTTCCGGGACGCGGCCGGTTCCGGTGGTGGATATCACGGATTTGTACCATCCGCCGCAGGATCCCGGCGACAATATGGACCTGATTATGGCGTATGCGTTGCCTGAAGTGGATCTCAGGGCCGTCATCCTCGACGTGACGCAACGCTACCGGCGCCCCTATGTAAATCCGTCCGATCACGCCTACGACGACCCGCACGGGCAACGCGATCCGGGCTTCATTCCCGTGGCGCAACTCAATGCGATCTTCGGCCGCAATGTGCCCTGCGCCGCGGGGCCGTTCGAGGCGATGCGGAGTCCGGACGATGAAATGCGCGACGCCCCCGCGTTTCAGCAGGCCGGGATCGAGTTGCTGTTGCGCGTGCTTCGTGAAAGCCCGGAACCGGTCGAAATCGTGTCGTTCGGATCGTTGCGTCCGCTGGCCGTGGCCTATAACCGTGCGCCGGGGCTGATGCGACGAAAAACGCGTTGCGCGCATATTGCGGCCGGAGCGATGCCCCCCGGCTTTCTCGAATGGAACGTGCTACTCGACGTGCATGCGTTTGTGCGCGTCCTTCGATCGGATTTGCCCCTTGCGATTTACCCGTGCGCGGCGGAAAAGAGCGCGTTCGACCTGGGCATGCACAACACCTATTGGCAATTGCCGGATTTGTCGTTTATCCGCCGGATGCGGGCCCCGCTCCGCAATTATCTCGTCTATGCGATTGACCGGTCGTCGCGGGTGGACTTTTTGAACGCACTCGAGGAAGAACCGTCCGAAGAGGTCATGGACCGCGTCTGCAACCGGCCGCACAATGTCTGGGAAACCGTGACGTGGATGGCCGTCGCGAACCGGAAACTCGTGCGGCGCGCAGATGGGCATTGCGCCCTCATCCCCGCTGCACAGGCCATGCCCGGCGACACAATCCTGCCGTGCGACCTGATTCCCTGCGGAGTGGCGGTGCGCGACGACGGCCAATTTGACGTCACGCTCGATAAAACGGCGAAACGTTGCCGCCTATTCCGCCGGGACAATCCCGAAGAGAACCAGCAGGCCCTTCGGGAGGCCATGCCCGCGCTTTATACCTCTTTTTGACCCAAACCCCGTGTTCGGCCGGCATGATCGGGCGGTCTTACTTCCTGTGGCGGGCAAAGAAAATTTTTTCAAAAGCGCAACCGGTAGGACCACTCTGGGGTCAAATAGGTGTAAAATATATGGCGGTTTGCATTTCCGCCACGGGAAAGTCGAAAAAGAAGACCGGTTCCGGTGTCCAGGGCCGGATGGAGGCGTCCCATGCGAAATCGAGGGTTTACGCTGATCGAATTGCTGGTGGTCATTGCGATTATCGCGATACTGGCTGCGATCCTGCTGCCGGCGCTGGCGCGCGCGCGCGAATCCGCGCGCCGTTCAAGTTGTCAGAACAACCTCAAGCAGTTTGGCGTCATCTTCAAGATGTATGCGGGAGAAGCCCCGGCCGCCAAATTCCCGCCGCTTCAGTTCGACGTGGTTTCGATCATCCCGCGTCCCCGCGTGGATATCGCTGCCGGTCCCATGGTGGACGCCATTTTCCCCGAATATCTGACGGATCCCGCCATTGCGGTATGCCCTTCCGATCCGAACAGCAAGGTCGAGGATCTGACCGCTCGGGATCCTGAAACGGGGTTGGTGGGCCTTGCCGAAGATCACGAATTGATTGGCGAAAGTTACGTCTACCTCGGCTATCTGTTTGACCGTTGCGGCGACGACGATCCACAGACCACCATCGGCGACGTCGTTTCCTATCTGCCTCGGTTGAATGAACACATTCAGGTGGACAATCCCGACCGAAGCGGGCCGTCGCAATTTATCGCGACCCTCGAAGGGTTGGCCATGGCGGCCTTGGACAAAATTGATATGGGAAGTCTTGCGGACATTACCGATTTTCGCTCGCTAAGCCACCAACTGGTGGACACGGACGTCAAGGTCACAGCCTATACCAATGCCCTTACCGGGCAGCGGGAAAACACCGGAAATGCCGGCGGCACAATCGTTTATCGTCTTCGCGAGGGAATCGAGCGTTTCTTGATTACCGATATCAACAATCCGGCGTCCAATGCACAGGCGCAAAGTGTTCTCTTTGTCATGTTCGACACGATTTCCACGAAGGTGCAATATTTCAACCATGTTCCGGGCGGGTCGAATGTGTTGTACATGGACGGTCATGTCGAGTTTCAGCGTTACCTGCGCGGTCCGGCGCCGTGTTGCGAGGGCATGGCCCTTTTCCTGGGCACGATGCTCGACCGGGGGCGCTGAGAGGAGAATCCTCGATGAAGAGTAAACTGGCGGTTATGTCTCTGTTGATGACGCTGGCGTTGTGCGCCTGTCAGGACCAAGATGCCCAAATGGTGCTCAAGACCCTCAACGAAGATCCCCGGCTTGTCAGCCGGGAAGTCCACGTGAAAAAAGTCCGTTTTGGCGAAAAACGCAGGGAAGGGGAGCCGCGGCCCTACGAGGCCGATATTCTCAACAAGGAAGGCAAAGTCGTGGGGAAGGCGGAAGGCCGCCGTGTGGAAAACTTCGGCACCATGCGGCCCCGGATTCAATGGACGGATCCCGCGCTGGCGGACAAATCGCTCGATCCGCCCGAGCAAAACATCAACACGCGCATGAAACAGCGAATCATGGAAGCCGACGCCAACGGCGACGGGCGCGTCACGTTTGAGGAGGCCTCCGCCGCCGATTCGCATTTGTTGAAGCCCGCGTTCGACTATTTCGACCGAAACGGCGACGGAGCCGTCAGCGCCGAAGACGATTCCTACAAGGGGCCCAACCGAAACCGACGGATCTGGCGTGGCAACCGCGGCAATCGCGGCGGCGATGGAGACCGGTTGGAACGCCCGGAATAATCTACTGTCCCGCCAACCTGTTTTCCTGGCTAAACCGTTACTTGACAATAAGTTCGGCTGGGTTTCGATTCTCCTTGAGATAGGAATCGTAGGCATCAGTGCCTTTGAGATACTTGCCGAGAAAGGCTGTGGCATAGCCGTTTATAAGGGGGTACATGACGTCCATCGGCGTGTAGGTGACGGGTTCGCCGGAGGCGATGCGCTTGCCGGAACCGATGCCATCGCCGAAATCAGGCTTGAACTGGTACATTTCAGTGAACGAGAAATGGCCGGCGTTTTTGAATTCAACGAAATGGCGCGGTCCCTTCGAGTCTTCGTAATACCGGCGAATGCGGTCGTTTCCCTCAAGTCCCATGGTCTTGTCTTCCGTGGCCACCATGACCAGCGCCGGACATTCGAAATTCACCCGTTCCTTGGCGACACCGGCCATCGGGATAATTGCGCGGACGCGCGGTTCTGTGTCGGCCACCCAAGTGCTTGTATAGCCTCCGAACGAATGGCCGGCCACGGCGATGCGGCTCATATCAATCCGCTCGAGGAAACGGCTGTCGGCGCCGCCGACAAGGCGCTGGAAGGTGTCAATGAGGAACCGGATATCAATCGGGCGATCAGTTGCCGCCTGATCGCGACCGGCCTCGTTGTATGCAATCAGTTGCCCGTCCACATAGGTGCAGGCGGCGTTGCCGGTGTGATCGGGCGCGGCGACGATGTAGCCGTGGCTCGCGAGATGTTCGCAGAGAAACGCATTCTGAAAGCGCAGGCCGCCGTTTCCATGCGAAAACAAGACGAGCGGGAAAAGTCCGTCGCGGATGCGTGCATCGCGCACGGAAAAATTCTTGAACGATTCGTCCAACTTTTTCACATCCACGCCGAAGGCCGCCTGCATCAGGATAGGCAATGCGGTGTCGGTTCCCCGCAGAAAGAAATCGAGCAGCCGGTTTTTGGGTAGGTCTTTCGTCTCGTCCGTTGCGGGGTACCAGATTTCGGTCAGCAGCGACCGGTCCTTTTTCGTCAACGCATCCGTGCGGGCGTGGTCCGTGAACTGCATCGTCGTGACGCCGACAGGATAGGGCCCCGGTTTTTCAGGGTCGGATAGCGGGGGTTCCCCGGCAAGCGCGGAACATGCAATGACGGCGAGGAAAAATGCGGGAATGCCGAACCGGGTCAACATAATCAATCTCTCCCTATTACGGTTGCGCCATGTCTCATTGCCGGCATCGGTCGAGTTCGGATTCATCCGCCTCCCGGTTTCTTGCCGATGCAATAGAGATGCGTCGGGGTGCGCAAATAGATGCGGCCTTCGGACACGGCGGGCGACGAAAGAGTCTTGCCTTCGCTGGGCAACGCATTGGTTGCAAGTATCTTGAATTCTGGACCGGCGGCGAGAACGGTTGTCACGCCGTCTTCATTCGTAATGTAGATTTTGCCGTCCGCGAGGACGGGGGATGCGCTGACGATGCCTTTGGCCGTTCGCGTCGGGCTGTACACCACCGCGCCGGTTTTTGCGTCGAGGCATGTGGCTGCGCCTTGGTCGGCAACCATATACAGATGCCTACCGTCACAGACGGGGGTGGGCACATCCGGCCCGCCGGATGCATCCCATGTCCATGCGAGATGGCTGGCCGTGACGTCGCCCGTGCCGCCCCCCCGCAAAGCCAGCAGCGGCCGCCGGCTCGAACAGGCATACACGATGCCGTCAACGGCCACCGGCGAAACGATGATCCGGTTCCTTGTCGAATTGCGGGGATTGAGTCCGGCCGCGCGCCAGACTTCCGCGCCCGTTTCGGGATCATGTCCGGTTACATAGTCGCCTCCCGACACGACGATTTGTGTTTTTCCATCATTGGCAACCAGCGTCGGTGTCGTGTAGGCGTCGTGCGACTCGCCCCGGGCGGTCGTCGGACGTTCGACGCGCCACAGCACTTTTCCCGTAAGGCCCTCGAAAGCCATGACATACGAAGGCGCTGTTGTCGTGTATCCGTGCAGAACCTGCACGAAAAGTTTGCCGTTGTACAACAGGGGAGAGGAACCGTAGCCGAAATTCAGGCCGAACGGCCCATATTCCTTCTGAAGATTGAACTTCCAGACGACATCGCCGTCCATGGTCAAGGCGGCGACCGTGCCGGTGCCCGTCATGACCCAAACATGGGTTCCATCGGTGACCGGCGATGGCGACGACATGTTCTGTTTATGCTGGAGTTGGTTTCCGGAGTCGAGATCGCGGATCCAGAGCGGACGCCCGTCTTCTTGGGCGAGACAGACCAGCAAGAGCCGTGAACCGCCTTCCGACTGCCCCGATTCGGGTTCGGATGGCGACGCCGCGAAAACGCGGTGGCCCCATACGATGGGCGTGCTGCCGCTCCACGACGGGAGATGCGTCTTCCAGACGATATTTTCCGTTTCGCTCCATGTTTCGGGCAGGTTTTGCGCGCGGGACACGCCATTCAGGTCCGGACCGCGCCATTGCGGCCAGTAATCGCGCGCGTTATCGCAGACGGCCACGGAAGACATGGCCCACACGAGCAATATGCAGAAGAGGGGAAGGCCGCTGCAGGCGCGAGTGGTCATGACAGACTGTTCAGCGCTTTTTGCGCGCGTTCGCGGATGCCGCTTTCCGGGCATTTATCGATCACGGCCTTGAGGGCTTCCACTGCGCGCGGCTTGTTTGCGGCATCTTTGCCGAGTTGTCCCGCGACAGCCGTGATGGCGACCGCCGCCTCGTTTCGCACATCGTTATTGTCCAGAAAGGGCGTCAGCACATCAAGCGCCTGCAACGTCGGCACGCCGCCCCAGCCGCCTAACACGATCTTTTGCTCGTCCGGGCGTCGGGCGAGATCCATCGCGTCCAGCAGCATCTTCGATTTCGTTTCTGGGGCGGGTTCGATACCCGCCAGACGCACGTATCCGCGAAGGCCAAGCACATGGCGGCTGAGATCGTCGCTCTTCGCCAATGCAAACAGGAACGGAGCAGCATCAATCGTGGGCCATTCCGCGAGCACGCGGACTGCTTCCTCAGCGATGGCGCCCTGGGCATCGCTCGTGGCGGCGCAAACGGTTTCAAGCGCCTGGGGACCACCGATCTTCGCAACCACATGCAGCAGGACGATGCGCGATTCGACGGAAGCGCCGGTCATGGCGTCGAGAATATCGGGCAGCAGCGCTTCCCCGCATCGGGATGCAATGCCGCTCAGCGCCTTCTCGATGGCTGTGCGCTCGGAGGCTTCGGAAGCCTTGGCCAAGTTCGACAGGATCAACGAAACCTGTTCGTTTCCGCCCAGCGGAGCCAAGGCCCGCAACGCGGCGATGCGCAGCGATAGTTCGGATTCGGAAAGTCCCTGGGAAGCCAACGACAATGTTTGATCCGCGCGTCGGTCGGTCAGAATATCCAACAACAGGGCGCGCCGGGCCGCGGGACCGTTTGTCCAAGCCGATGCGATGGCGGGATTCACATCGTCGCCTTTTAGCGCAACCAAAGTGGCATAAGCCGCTTTCGACAGTTCGGCGTCGTCCGAAACGAGCAACCCGGCGATCTCGGCCACATCCTTCCCTCCGCCCAGCGAGGCAAGCGCTTTGACGGCGGCCAGTTTCACCGCTGGGTTGGAAGCGGCCAACAAACCGGCCACCGCCGGCCCCGCCGTCTTGTCTGCCCGACCCGCCAGACCGCGCAGCATCGCGACTTGGCCCTCGGGCGGCAATTTGTCCAGACCCTCGATAAACCTTGGAACCAAATCATCGCTTGGAAACTCCGCGACCAGCTGGGCGGCCATGTCGCGAAACGCCGGATCCTTGCCTTTCATTGCGGCAATCAGCAGGGCCGGCGCCTTGTCGGGTTGCGCATAAGTCAGTCCTCGGAATGCGCCCATGCGCACATGGATCGGCCATTTTTTCGATTGCAGCGCCTGATAAATTCCGACGGCTTGTTCTTGATGGCCATCCTTTGTGAGGATTTCGCCCGCCGTGAGCAATGCTTCGGCCCATGCGGGACAGATCGCTTCCGGCGCATTGTGGAAATCCATCAATGCCTTGACCGCCGGTTCGCTTGCGATTCGTCCAAGGGCCCCCAGCGCCGCGCGTGCAATATCGGGATCGGCATCTTTGATCAACGGAATGAGCATCGGTACGGCTTCCGCGTCGCGCCGCACGCCAAGCGATATGGCCATGCCCGCCTTCAACGCGCCGTCTGTTTTACCCAGCGCATCGCGCAACGCACGCCCCGCTTCCGGGTACGGCATCGGTTCGAGCGCATAGCGGGCGGAGTGGGAGAGTTCCTTGTTCGTCAACAGGGCGGCCAGCGCCGGTACGGAAGCGGCCGTGCCTTTCTGGCGCAGCGCCCGGGTGGCCGCATCCTTTTCCTGCCATCCCGCATCGCTTTGGAGCACGCCGATCAAGGCGGCCTCATCCGGTGCATCCTGCGCGGCGGCTGTTCCCGCGCATGCCGCGAAAAAGGATACCGCCATGAGAACGACCATGCAGTAACCGATACGTTTTTTCATGTTTTCTGTCCTTTTGCCATGGTAACGCGAGGTTTCCGGCGCCTAGAATTTCACCCGCGTGCCCGGAAAGGCCACAATATTGAATTCCATGCCGATATCCCATCCCGTTTCGCGGTCACGAAAGACAAGCGCGGCCTCCCAGCAATGCAGGTTTCGCCGGAGTTCATATTTTTGCTGCGTCATTTTTTCACGGGCGAAATCGTACCGATGTTCGAATGCGACACCCCAATGATCGCCGAGACGGCACCCCAGCCCGTACAGCACTTCCCGGTTGTAGAGCGTGTCGCCCGTTTCGGTGTACGCAAATCCGACGCGCGCGTTCATGCGCCCTTCCAGCGATCGCTCCCCGTAATAGAGATACGTGAGCGCGCGCCCGTAGTCGCCGTAGAGCATGTCGTAGCGGAACAAGGCGTCGCTGTCCAGACCGAGCGGATTGAGCGGATCGCGCAATTGAAGCATGGCCATCCGGGCAAATTCGGAACCTTCCTGAATCGAGTCCTGATTGATGTCGTGATGTTCGGCAAAAGCCACCCAGCCCCATGCGGGCCGAGGCCGGATGTCCATCTCCACTTCCAGATCCCTGCTGCGCGCTATCTCATTCGAGAAGTCTTCGCCCCCGTACAGCGTGAGACGCGCCACCTGCCAGACCTCGCCCGTCCGTTCGTTGCGCCCAAAGACCACATTGTCCAGTTTGGCCTCGACGCGGCTTCGCCCGTAGGCCGCGTCATAGGCGTCGAAACGGGGCGTCTCGATTACGTTCATCGAGGGGTCGGGCCGGTGGAAAAAGGTTACCGATGGAACGACCACATGCTTGAATCCCGAGAACCCCGCGAAGCCGGAATAGGCCCGGTGCAGGCGGCCTTGCGCCGTGGCGCCGACGGTTCCGCCAAACCGGTAGTCGTTTTCTTCGCCGCCGTTGCGCCCCGCGTAAATCGTACTGTCCACTTCGGCAAACGGATTGATCGAAAACGCCTCGTGCAGGTCGAGATCGTAGGTGACGCGGCCCACGGTGATCTGGCGGCCCGTATGGCGTTCTTTGCTCTTGTCCAGCACGCTGGTCCAGTAATCAAGGTTGTAAAATCCCGTTACGCTGTCCAGCGAGATGTAAAGACGTTCCGCGATCGGACGTTGGAGCAGATGATAGGAAAGGTCCGGCAACTGCTCCGTTTCCTGCAGGAAACCGTGCGAATCGGTCCGGACGGTTGTGCTGAGGACGTATCCCGGTTTGGTACGCGTCACATCCACGAACGTGCGGGGCTGGGTCCTGTTCCGGTATTTCTCATAGAAGAAATCCTTGTAAAACCGGCTATCGGACCACTGCTCGACCTGCGCCAGCATAACCGTGTCGTCGAAGATTTCCTGCCGGTGCCGCCACTCGATGTATCCTTGACCCTCCGTCGTATAAAGCGAATTAAGCCGGCCTTTGCCCAAATAGAACGGCGAGGCCGGATTTTTCGTAAAATCGTAACTGGAATCAATGCCGAAACCGACGCCCGCGCGCGTGGTGGGGAACAGGCGCAGGCCGATGCCGGCATCGTGGCTGAGGGCGAATTGCTGGCCCGTGTTGAGGTAATAGCCGATGCCTGCCCGATGTCCGCCGGAAAGGTCGAAGTTGAGCAGCGTGCCGCGCTCGCCGGGGATGTAGCCGTAACGCGGCCAGTACAGCGGCATCCGGGCTTCGTTGATATATAGGCGGGCGCTTTCCCCGTAGACGGCTTTTCCGTCCCGCATCATGGCATTCTTGAGGCGAATCTTGTAGTGCGGGGGATCGTGGTCGCAGGTCGTTACCCAGATGTCTTCGCCGTCCACGTCCGCCGGGCCGATAATCCGCAACCGTGCCGCGCCGAAATGATAAAGGCCGATCCGGCCCTGCACGTCTTCTATTTGACCCTTCGACGATTTGACGTCGTATTCGAGATGCCCGGCCGTAATATCGGCGGATGGCTCAACGATATGTATGTTTTTCCCGATAATGGAACCGTAGGAAAGTCGCAGTTTGGCGCGCTGCTGCTCAGTCGTGTGCGGTTCCAGAATAAGCGCCTTGGGCATGTCGGACTCATCCGGCACATGGTAAAAAATGTCGTCGGCGGTAAGAAAGGCGGGACCCTGTGTAATTTGAACGTTGCCCTGGGCGTGCATGGTGCCTTGGGCCTCGTCGTTCCAGAAACGGTCCGCCGCAAATGAAAGCGTGTCCAGTTTGAGCCGGACGTTTCCTTCCAGTGCGAGTTCCCTGCTTCCGCCCATGGGCGATGTCATATGGTCGAATTCGATATCGCGTAGGGGTTGGGTCCAATCGGGCTGGACGAAGGTTTCTTCCGGGAAAAAGGGCATTTCCCCTTCGAGCGACTCGGAGACTTTGTGGCGGGGCGCTTCGATGGTGGGGATGGCGGATGGGCGTGCGCCCGCCCGTGGTGCGCCCGGTTCCGGTCCGATGAAAGGCATACGCCGGTAACCAGTGCTTTTCGGTGCGGGACGGTCTTCGGGCGCGGCGGCGTTTTCCTTTTCTTCGGCCGCGGCGGCAAGCACGAACAAACATGCTAGGACGCATCCCCATACCCGAAAATTCATCCGCATAATCATTTCCCCGGCAAGATAAACCAGAATGCCGCCACGCGTGTGCCGGGCGCCGGTTTTCTTTCCGTTTGTGTTTTCACGGAGGGCGCCGCGGCGGCGGGAGGCGTTGCCTCGGAGCGCGTTTCGGCAGCCGTGGTTTGGGCCGGTACATTTGCGGGCGGCGTTTCTGTCCGGGATTGCGCCTGTGCGTCCTGCGGCGCCTTGGCGGCCGCTGCATCCGGGGGCGGAAGTTCGGATTGAGAGACAAGACCCTGCGATTGTTGCGCCAGACCGGCGGCGCATACCAGCATTGCGACGATCCATGCCGTCATGTCAGTCGTTCCCCATCAATAGCAAGGCCTGATCCAGCGATCGGACGCCCTCGGCGCCGCCCATCACTTGAACGGTCAAGGCGCCTGCCGCGTTGGCCAACTGGCCGCAGCGGCGCAGATCCCAGCCGCGGATATAACCGTAGAGAAAACCGCCGCACGCGGCGTCGCCCGCGCCTGTCGTGTCAATCACCGGCACCTTGTGCGCGGGGATGACATACGATTCCGTTGCGTTCTGGACATACAGACCGTCGCTGCCCATTTTTACCATCACCGTTTCGACGCCGTAGGAACGGTAGAAGTCCGCGATGGCTTTCGGCGTTTCCTGGCCCGTGTAATTCCGGGCCTCCTCGATGCTCGACATCGCGATGTCAAGATGCGGCAGGGCGTGTTCGATGTGGGGGAACCAGATGCCCTTGCCGTCGAAGCAAGTGTCCATCGAGGTTTTTACGCCGAGTTCGCGCGCCTTCGCGAAGATGCGGCCGATGGGCTTTCCGTCAAGGGATGGCGTAATGGAGGTCCCGCCCCAATGGAGAACCTTCGCCTGGGATACCAAGTCCCAGTCAACATCTTCTTCGCCAGTCAGGGTGTTCGTGCCCAAATGATGTAAAAAGGTTCGTTCGCCATCTGAACTGATCAGGACAACGGTCGCGGATGTGCCGCATTCGCTTGTGCGACGCACGCGGCTCACATCCACGCCCATGGCCGAAAGTGTGCTGATGATGAAATCGCCAAACCCATCCTGTCCCAGCCGGCCCGTGAAAGCCGTCTTGGCGCCCAGCCGGCACAGAACCGCCGCCGTTACGCCCGCAAGTCCGCCCAAATGCAATTCCAATTGCGGAGCAAGTCCCAGTGAACCCCGCTTGGGCAAAGAGTCCACCGGCTTTACCATTACGTCCGCGCAAACAACTCCGATTGTCACCACATCGATCGCCATCGCATGACCCATCCGAGCCAACCAACCCCGACACATGCCGTTCCTTCATGGAGCCGACAAATTGAGTATAGCACGCGAATTCGCAACGCGCAACGGACCTTTTTCCCAATAGTAAACACATTTTATGGCATGCGCAATCCGGCCGGACCCTATCCGTTGCGTCTTGAAACGCAGGAATGAATCCGGTAGCCTGCGCACGTCGAAAACCTTGGAGAGAGGCCGGATGGACCATTCGATTCCTGTATATACCGTGTTGCGCGCCGTCAATACGCCCGACGGGCAAAGGCGTTGGGACGACGCGCCATGGAATGATGCACCGGTGCTTGCCCTTGCGAATTTTCATCCGGCCGGCAGCGATCATCATCCCCGCGCCGAGGCCAAAATGCTTTACGACGACGCGAATCTTTACGGTCTGTTTCGTGTTGAGGATCGCTATGTCGTCTGCCGGCATGAAGGGTATCAGGCGGCTGTGTACGAAGATTCATGCGTCGAGTTTTTCGTCAAACCCAAACCGGATCGCGGGTATATGAATTTTGAAATGAGTTGCGGGGGAAACCTGTTGCTCTATTGCATAAGCGACTGGCGGCGCAAATCCTATCCCGCGGGACCGGACGACGAATTCGAATCCTTCGTGAAGGTCCCGAAGACGATCGGAGCGCGCGTGGCTCTGTTCCATTCGATGCCCGCGCGCATTGATACCGAAATTACGGCGCCGGTCGTGTGGACGCTTGAATTCCATATTCCGCTGGATGTCCTGGAAGAGTACATCGGCCCGCTTCGTCCCCTTGCGGGCCAGACATGGCGCGCCAATTTCAACAAGTGCGCCGACGCCTCCTCGCATCCCCATTGGGCGACATGGGCGCCGATTGGTCCCGAACTCAACCTGCACCAGCCGGAACATTTCGGCGTCTTGCGGTTTGAGTGAATCGTTTGACGCAATGGCGTTCCTGTGGTACTGTTTCTTCAGGATGACAATCAAAGGAGTGGTTTGACGTGGAGAAACGTTGCATTATCGCGCCGAACGGTCCGCCCGCACAGGGGCCGTATTCCCATGCCGTGGCCGTGGGCAATCTGCTGTTCGTGTCCGGACAAGGACCCGTTGCGCCCGACGGCAGCGGCATCAAGCGCGGAACGATTCAGGAAGAAGCGCGGCTTACGCTGTCGAATCTCAAGGCCATTCTCGAAGATGCCGGATCCGGACTCGGACAGGTGATCAAAGTCACGGCGTTCCTGGCCGACATGAATCACTTTGCGGCATTCAATGAGGTCTACAAGGAATTTTTCGTTTCCGACTTCCCCGCCCGCACGTGCGTCCAGGCTGCACGCCTGCCCATGGACATACAGGTTGAAGTCGAGGCGATTGCCCTGCTGCCCAACGTAGAATCATGACACAACAACGACGACTGAACCCCATCGCGTTTTTGCTGCTGGCGGCGTTTCCGGCCTGTTTTACCGCACAGGCGCAAACAACCGCCCACGAATTGAACAACCAAGGCGCGCAATTTTACTCGGAGGGACGGTTCGACGCGGCCATTCAATCGTTTGAACGCGCCTATGAACTGGTTCCGGACAACGCCACCGTGCGCCGCAACTTGTGCAATGCGCACCAGTCCGCCGCAAACACCCTTGCGAAAGAAGCCGATTTCGCGGCCGCGGCAAAACACCTTGAACTGGCCATCGGCATTGATCCGGAAAACCATGCGCCGTTGGTGCAACTGGGATCGTACTACTTGCGGCTGGATCTGGTTCCCGAAGCCATTGCGCGCCTGGAAGAAGCCATTGACCTTGCTCCGAGAAATCTCGATGCACACGAACTGCTGGGCGACGCGTATTACATGGACAACGACCTGCCGTCGGCGCGAATCCAATGGGAATGGGTCCTTCAGGTGGCGCCGAACCGCCCCGGATTGAAGCAAAAACTGGAGAAAGCATCCCGCGAGGAAAGCGTCGAGGCGGCATTCCGCCCGTCTTCGTCGCGTCATTTCCAGTTTACCTACTCTCCCGAGATTCCCACGCGCATGCTTCGGCGGGCATTGAGCGTGCTGGAGCGGGCATACATCGAAGTCGGGCGCGAATTCGGCGGGGTCTACCCGCCCACGCCGGTTCAGGTGATTGTGTACAGCGCGCGGGAATTTTCGGCGGCGACGAATGCCGGGCAGCATGTCGGCGCGTTGTACGACGGCAAAATCAGGCTGCCCCTCCTGGCGGACGACGGCACTCCGCTCAGCGACGAGGAACTCCGAAAGCGTCTCTATCACGAATTCACGCATGTGGTGGTCCGATTCCTGGCCGGACCCGATGCGCCGTGGTGGCTCAACGAGGGATTGGCCGAAACCGTTGCCCGTGGCGATCTTGAACCGGGCGAATTGGCCTTGTTGCGCGAAAGGGCTTCGCAAGACGCCCTTTTTCCCTTGGCGGCTCTCGAAAAAAGCCCCATGGACGCTATCGAACCGTCGGTCCTCGCCGCGGCGTATGCGCAGGCGCACGCCACGGTCCTCCACCTGAAATCGAAATACGGACGCCACCGCATGGCGCGCCTGCTGAACGAAATCGCACAGCGAATGCCACCCGAACAGGCCGTCCACCGGAACTACAACCGAAACTACAATACGCTTGAAAAAGAGATTGCCCGATCCTATGGCCTTTTTTAAGCCAGACCGTGGTGAAAGTGGGGATGGCTACGACACATATAAACACGTTTCTCATACAGATAGGTAATGAAAGATTGCTCCAAAGCGCCACGAGGCCAGATAGGGGTCCATTTACATACTTCAGTGGTGGCAATAAACAAGGTAAATTCTCTGGAAAACTATCCAAATCATGAAGACGCCGGACCTTTCCGGAGCACATATCGTTACCCTTCTATTACATCTGGAATTCATCCACTTGAATTCTTCACCAAAAAAAAGTATACTTTCAATATGACGCGGGGTGGAGCAGCCTGGTAGCTCGTTGGGCTCATAACCCAAAGGTCGGCGGTTCGAATCCGCCCCCCGCTACCAATTGGAATCAAAGGGCTTACGGAAACCCGTAGGTCCTTTTTTCATGCCAAAAACGGACCAAGTGTACCGTAAAGTGTACCGTGAAAAAATTGCCGGGCATGATGATTGGGCCTTGAAAGCGTACAGTCGGCGGGCTCCACGGTCTATTAGACCCGAGGAGAATCGCCATGGCGAGTCTGCGCAAACGAGGCAAGATGTATTACGCGAGCTCGTATAGTGAAGAAATTCAAACGATGCTCAATGCCTTGTCAGGCCGGCTTTTGAAGGGTCATTGTGGACCTGTTTTTCGATGGTGATTTCCCGCTTTCGTGCGCGATGGTTCGTGTTCTTTGCGTTGAAGGCGCTGTGCAATCGCAGTTTGCCCGCGAAACAGTATGCAAGGGGGGAGTTGTTCAGGCGGCTTGGCGGTAGGAGTAGCGGAGCATGCCGCCGAGGCGATTGAGGCAGGCGATGTTGCCTTCGGTACTTTCTACTACTTCATGTGGCGCGATGAGATTGTTGCCGAGTCCTTGATGGTTACGTTCGTCGTGATAATGTGCTTCGAATTGCGTCGGGGCCCGGCGCAGTGATCGTTCGCCAAAGAAGATTATCCGGCTGATGCATCCTGATTTCACGGACCTTATGTATCGCTCAAAGTTGGCATTCAAATTCGGGCTGTAGGGCGGCGGCAAAACGGTTTTCGTCGGTGAGCCCTCGAGCACGCCACGAAAAGCGAGGAAGTGGGTGTCTCGGTCAACCAGTACATATCGGCTATCAGGAAGGAGGCCGTCGTAGCAGCCGGTGAGGTTCCTCGCGACTTGCTGTACCCTCGCAACGTTGGGGTTGGGATGCCGCCCGCAATATGAATGTGGCGCGTACACAGTCACATGGCGACCAGAATGTAGAACGCAACCGAGCCGCTTCGCGTCCATACTTCGGCCGTCGTGAAGTCCACAGCGGCGGACACTTCCCAATGGGCTTTGAAAAATGTTTCCCAAGTAGTCTTCCGCTATCGGTCAAGCCCAGTCAATCGGCACACCCTCCGATGGGTGGGCTGGTCACAACCTAATTCACCAGAACCCTTTACGACTTCGATCGAATATTCCCACCATACGGCTTGCCCTGGATTCAACCGCGTCATGAACACTGTGTGCGGCGAGCCCCGCCGTTTGAACACGTTTTAGGGTTTTAGACAGAAGTATACGAATGTATTATTATAATATAATTATAGTATAATATGCATATAAATATTCTAAATCGGAGGCATGGGAAACGGCTTTGCAAAGGACGCCCATGATTGGCTAGGATGCCATGAATGCGTTCAAGGAGTCGTTTACGATATGGGAGGAATAGCGGTGTCGGCCAGGAAGTCCACGTTTGCGTTGTTTTTTGGAAACCGGGGGTTCTTTCCCGCGGCGTTGATGGATGAGGCCCGGCGCGAGTTGCCGGAGATTCTTCAAAAACTGGGGCATGAGACGCTGATGCTGCCCGCGGACGCGACGCGCCACGGGGCGGTCGAAACGCCTCGCGAGGGAGAGATTTACGCGAATTTTCTAAATGCCCACCGGGGCCGATTCGACGGGGTCATTCTCTGCCTGCCGAATTTCGGTGACGAAACCGGCGCTGTGGCGGCCCTGCGTGACGCGAATGTGCCCATCCTGATTCAGGCGTATCCCGATACCTTGGACAAGATGGCGCCGGCTGTCCGTCGCGATTCGTTCTGCGGAAAGTTCTCCATAATGGACGTATTCTGCCAATACGGTCTGCCGTTCACGGCGGTCAAGCCGCACACGGCGCATCCCGCCTCCAAAGCCTTTGCCGGAAATGTGGACTTCTTCGATCGCGTGTGCCGCGTGGTCAACGGCATGCGCGGCATGGTGGTCGGCGCAATCGGCGCACGCACCACGGCGTTCAAGACGGTCCGCACCGACGAAGTGGCCCTCCAGCGCGCCGGCATCACTGTCGAAACGTTCGATCTTTCAATGGTTTTCGCGCGCATGAAGGAATTGAACAAAAACGATGCGGCCTGCAAGGACAAGGCAGACACCTTGCGTGCGATTTCTACATGGGACGGCGTGCCGGATGAGGCATTCGACGGAATCGTAAGGCTTGGAGTCGTGATTGACAAACTGGTTGATGAATACGCAATGGACGCGATCGCGTTGCGCTGCTGGATCGAATTGCAGCAGCAGATTCACATTTCCCCGTGCGTGCTGTTGGGCGAAATGAATGACCGGGGCATTCCGGCCGCGTGCGAGGTGGACGTCGGCAATGCCGTCGCGATGTTTGCCTTGTCGCGGGCGTCGGACGGCCCGCCGTCGTGTCTCGACTGGAACAACAATTACGCGGACGACGACGACAAGTGTATCCTGTTTCATTGCGGTCCGGTGCCGCCGAGCCTGATGACCTGCAAGGGCCGCATCAGCGATCATGACATCCTTGCAAACGCCGTCGGGAAGGGGTCCGGGTACGGATGCAATGTGGGACGGATCGCGCCCGCGCCGTTCACGTTCGGCAGCATGACGACCGACGCCGGCCGGTTGAAGTTCTACCTGGGACAGGGGACCTTCACAAGCGATCCGATCCCAGAGGATTTTTTCGGGTGCGCGGGCGTCGCGCATATCGAACATTTGCAGGACGTCCTGCTGCATGTAGGCCGCCACGGGTACCGGCATCACGTGAGCGTCGTGCCGGGGGTTGTTCACGACTCCGTTCGCGAGGCTTTCGTCCGGTATCTCGGCTACGATGTCGTCCTCCCGCAACAGCGCCCCTGATTCGATGCGTATCTTTTCGGAATGGGTGATTCGGTGGGTGTGGTTGGCGGGCCGGAGCCAAGTTGTCATCTGGCTGATATTGGCTCTGCTGGCAGGTTTCGGTATCGTGCTGGCCGCCACACAAGGAACGATTGCCATGACGGAATATCCTGCACCGGAAATTGAAGACTCCGCGCCCGATTTGAAACTCCCGTCGGGCCAAGCATTGACGGATACCCAAAGGGCGAGACTGGCGCTTTATGATTGGGAATCCCATGTGGGCGAGGGGCTTGGCGTATGGATTTGTGTGGACAATCAACGCTTTTATATCGTAAGTAATTACAAAATAATATGGGAAACGAAGTGTTCGACTGCCGCCAAGGGTACGGGATTCAAGCGGAACAGTTTTCAAACGCCGCTGGGCTGGCATTCCGTAGCGGAAAAAATCGGCGACGGAAAACCGATAGGGCAGGTTTTTCGCGAGAAGCGTCCGACATCCGAGGTTTGGAAACCCGGCCAAACGGTCAAGGAGGATTTGGTCTTGACCCGCATCCTTGCGCTTCGCGGCGAGGAGCCCGGACGCAATCAAGGGGGCGATGTGGATTCTTTCGATCGCAAGATATATATTCACGGGACGAACGATGAAGCACGGATTGGCCAGCCGGTGTCGCATGGTTGTGTGCGATTGACAAATGCCGATGTTGTGGAGGCGTATGACCGCATTCCGCAGGGCACGTGGGTCCTGATAACGGAATAGGATTTTGAAAAAGCCCCGACGGTTGATCCCGCAAGGACAGTTTGCCGGGGATGCTTCGGATGTTTTCCTGGTTTCTATGGTTTGAGAGGAGGCGGTATCCATGATGACCCGTGAAGCGCGCCAGGCGATTTTTAAACGCGGCAAGCCCAAGACGCTGTGGGAAGGCGAACCCATGCTGGGCAGCATCTACGGCGAGGAGGAAATCGAGGCGGTCGTGGAGGCCATCCGCGACTCGATGGAGGTGAGCCGCGGTTTCGGCGGCCAGAAGATAGCGGAATTCGAGACGGCGTTCGCCCAGTACATCGGCACGAAACACGCCATTGCGGTGAACAGCGCCGGCCCTGGACTCGACATGGCCATGCGTTACCTCAAACTTGAACCGGGGGACGAGGTCATTGTACCGGCGATCAATTTTGTTGCTTCGCCGATGGCGGTCATTGGCGCGGGGGGACAGGTAATATGGGGCGAGGTCAATCCAAAGACGCTCCAACTCGATCCGAACGACGTCGAAAAACGCATCACGCCGCGCACGCGCGCGATATTTCCCGTCCACATGAACGGACTTGCGGCGCCGATGGCCGATTTCCTTGAACTGGCAAAACGCTATCCGCATGAAAAACACGGACCGCTGGCCGTCATCGGCGACGTGGCGCGTGCCTGCGGTGGTGAATACCAGGGCGAGAAACTCGGCAAGAAGGGACTCATGTCCGTCTTTTCGTTTCACACTATGAAAAACATGGTCACGCTCGGCGAAGGCGGCATGGTCGTGACCGACGACGACGATGCGGCGGCGTTTTGCCGATCGACGCGCTTTTACGGTTGGAACGAGACGGGGGTATGGGGATCCTCGCATGTCATGACCAAGATTCAGGCGGCGGCCGGACTCGTTCAGTTGAAAAAACTCGACGGTTTCATCGCCATGCGCCGTCGTCTGGCGCACCGCCGAAATGAAATGCTTTCGGACGTGCCGGAACTCCAGTTGCCGTATGAACCGCCCGACTGCCTGCATACGTATTATCTTTACACCTGCATTTTGCCGGAATCGTGGGCGGGCGAAAAGCGTGACAATATCATGAAAATGATGGACGAGGAATTCGGCGTTCGTTTGCTGGTGGCGAATCCGCCGGTTTATACGCATCAGCGTTTCGTGCGCGATCACACGCCGGGCCAATCGTTGCCGCTGTCGGAATCGCTGGGCAGGCGCCTGTTCTGCGTGCCGACACATCCGGGCATGTCTGACGAGGACAACGAATACATCGCCGCCGCCCTGATCGAGTGCATCGAGCGGCTGCGTTGAGGCGCGCGCATGACGCCTGAATCCCGGGACGAATGGCGCGAACGGCGCCTCCGGCGTATCTTGTTTGCGTTGATTCTCTTGGCGGCCTTGGCGTTGCGCCTGCATCGCATCGGGGCGGAGGGGGTATGCCTCGAGGAATTCGTCGGAATGGTCCATCTCAAGGCGTCGAGCCTGTGGGAATATCTCGTTCAGACGCGCAAAAGCTATCCGTTCATGTCGCCCCTGTCCTTCATGTTCGAATACCTTTGGGCCGGCATGTTCGGATACGCCCCCGCAACGGTGCGCATGCTCCACGTCCTGTGCGGCATGTGCACAGTCCTGCTGGCGTACCGGTTCACGACTTTTTTTTTCAGCGGCCACCCGCGCGGGCAATGGGCGGGCCTCGCCGCGATGTTGTGCGTGGCGCTGTCGCCGCAGCAAGTCTTTTTTTCGCAGGAAGCGCGGCAATATCCATTTTTGGTTTTCTTTGCGCTGGCTTCGCTCCACACATTCCTGAAGGGGGTGCGCGGCAACGGCGCATTTTGGTGGATATTGAATTTTCTCGCCAATGCCTGCGTCATGGCCACGCATTTATTCGCCATGATCGTGCCGTTTGTCGAGGGAATCGTTCTGCTGATCTATGGGCGGGGCCATATTCGGCGCATAATCGTCTGGGGAACGGCGCATGCGCTTGTCGTGTTGCCTTGGGTGGCCTGGGCCGCCACCATGACCATGAAAAATCCGGGATATCCGGAAAGCGCCCCGCGCTGGGAGGTTTTGTTGCTGGACTGGTTCGGCGACGACGTCATTCACCAGGCCGCGCAAGTCATGTATAGCCATCGGACGTGGTGGTTCCTTCCGCAATCATGGGCGGCGCCCATTGCCTCGGCGCAGCCTGTTCTTGATATTGCGACGAATGTCTTTTTCGGCGCATGCGCCGCAGGGGCGATCCTATTTCTGGCGCGGGCGGCGTTCCGCAAGACAACCGCGCCGTCTTTTCCCGAATGGCTCCTGGTGTTTCTGTGGTTTTTCTTGCCGCCGGTCGTGTTATGGACGGCCTCGCAGGTCATGACGCCGATGCTGATGCCGCGCCATACCGGCTATGCCTCGCTGGGACTCTATGTCATGTTCGGCGGGTTGGCCGCAGCGATTCCGCGGCGCACGGCGCGTCTAGCCCTCATGGGGGTTCCGGCCTTTCTGCTTTTCTATCAGTGCTCGATATCGTTGCCGGGACCCCAGAGAACCGATTGGAACGTGGCGCTGGACTATGTTCGGTCAGGCTGGAAACCCGGCGACCTGCTCCTTTATGAAGGGGGGGAGATGGGACTGGTCTGCGAATTCAACTTGGGGCCTGTGGACAATCCGGCCACCACGGCTGCCAACCTGGAATCCCTGTGTGATCAGTCCGTGTTGTTTCTCGACGCCTGTGCCCGATCGTCCGATCCGGCGGACCGCCAGCGCACGCTGTGGGCGCTCTTTTTGGCCATGGGGCGTCCCGCGTTCGAACAATGCCTGCAATCGCACGGCATTGTGTGGGACTCGCGCGATTTTCACGGATTCCGGAGCATTTCCGTGTATCGCGCGACGCGATTGCCCGATGCGCCGCTTGCGCCCATCGGGGAAGTTCGTCCCAACCTTTCCGGTCTTGCCAAGGCTGTGCGCGATCAACCGGACCACGCCGCCGTGGAACAATTTCGCGCCATGATCAAGGCCAATCCCGATATGCCCGCGATGGTGCGCGCGAAACTGGGTCTGGTTCTTGCCCTGAAGGGAGCCGTGGAGGTTGCGGACACAATCTGGGCCGGTGCGGCGGTCATGGACTCCGTGGCCGCGGGGGCGATTACGGATTTATGCGATGGAATGAAAGACGACAAGGCATCGGCATCTATTGCGGATGCCCTGCTGAAAAATGCACAACGCGATTCCGCCCGCCTGCCTGTCCTGGAAATGTTCATGCAATCGTTGCTGTGGAAGAACCGCCCGGAACGCCTGATCGAAACCGCCCGGAGTCTTGTGGCGTTCCTTCCTGATCATGCGCCGACTCATGCCATCATGGGTTTCGCGCGGGAAAAGATCGGAGACAAGGCGGGCGCCATCGAAAGTTTTAAGCGCGCCATCGAACTGGATCCGGATCAAGGCGGGCGAACCTATCTCTCGCTCGGCAACCTGCTGCGCGATTTAGGGCAAGCCGACAAGGCGTTGGATATCTTCCGGGCGGGTGTCGCCCGCTATCCGGACGAACCGTGGCTGAACGCCAGCCTTGCGATTTCCCTGCGCGACAAAGGTGATCTGTCCGGGGCGATCGCGGCGTTCAACGCCGCGGTCAATGCCGGAACCACCGATCCGAATCTGTGGGTCTTGCTGGGCGATGCCCAATCCGCCACCGGTGACAAAAAGGCTGCCGGCGATTCGTATCAAAAGGCCCTTGCGATGGATCCGTCGTGTCGAAGCGCTCGGGACGCCCTGAAACGGCTGGGAAACTGAAAAAACCAAAGAAAAGTATTGACACGGCGTTCCGTTTGTGATACATCTGAATTAAGCAGTTGCAGTGTAGTACCCGGAATCGCGAGCGGTCTGGGAGTAGCGCTGTTCCTGATTTCGGGGTTGGGTCGTTTGTCTTCAACTTTTGAAAGGAGCACGCACATGAAGAAAAAAGGTTTCACACTCATTGAACTGCTGGTCGTAATCGCCATCATCGGAATCCTAGCCGCCATTTTGCTGCCGGCGCTTGCGCGCGCGCGTGAATCCGCGCGGCGTTCGAGTTGCCAGAACAACCTCAAGCAATTCGGGTTGGTGTTCAAGATGTACGGCAACGAATCCGGGGGCAAATTCCCACCCATGCAGATTGCCGGACCGCTCAAGCCGGACGGCACCGCCGACGTGTTGGCGGCGGCGGGTCCTGCCTGCAAAGCCATTTTTCCGGAATATCTGACGGATCCGAACATCATCATCTGTCCATCGGACGCCGAAGCGGCGAAGATTCGCACGAGGTTGTGGGGTTTGGACAAGCCGGCGGGCGATCCGGAATACAACAAGCCGCAATTGCTCAACGATCCGCAATTGATGTACCAGAGTTACGGATATCTGGGCTGGGCGTTCGACAAGTGCAAGGACGTGCGGCGCGCGAACGAATTCACCGCGTTTTCGCTGCTTACCACGGGCATTCAGGGCACGCCGTGGGTGCCTGCCCAGATTGGCGCCGCCTTGGACGGGTTGATTCTCCAATACGGGAACGCGATTATCACGGCGCTCGGGCAGGGCAACAGCGAAAGCATTGGGCTTCAAGTGGCGGAGGCCATCGATCATGACGCATCCCTGGTGGGCACGCCGTTCCAGGACAACAATCTTGGAAACGGCGGTGGAAATTACGTCTATCGTCTTCGTGAGGGTGTCGAACGGTTCCTCGTGACCGACATCAACAATCCGGCCGCCACCGCCCTTGCCCAGAGCAGTCTCTTCATCATGTTCGACCTGATGGGCACGGGTGTCAGCGGTATTTTGTTCAACCATATTCCGGGCGGTTGCAACGTCCTGTTCATGGACGGCCATGTGGAATTCGTCAAATACATCGGGATGGATGTGGACAGCATGGCCACACCGGAAGAGGTCAAGGCGGCGATGGAAAGTGGTGGTTGCAAAGATCCCGTCCTGCCGACGCTCGCTTCGCTTCTGGCGGCCTTCGGCGCACACTGATTTCAAGTTGCGTGGCGGATTGACCATCGCGGACATTGTTGGAAAGGGAACGCCCTGATTTGCTCACAGGCAAAGGGGGGGTGTTCCCTTTTTTCAACATCCGCAAAAGCCGAAAGGAAAACAATATGAATCGCAAAGGCTTTACGCTCATCGAGTTGTTGGTTGTCATCGCGATTATCGGCATACTCGCGGCAATCTTGCTGCCGGCGCTGGCGCGGGCCCGTGAATCCGCCCGGCGCGCGAGTTGCCAAAACAATCTCAAGCAATGGGGCCTTGTGATGAAGATGTACGCCAACGAGGCGGGCGGGCGTTTTCCACCGCTTCAGGCCGGCGGTTTTCCAAAGCAGGACGGCACACGAATTCCGATTGTGGATTTTGGGCCCTGTGTATTTGGACTGTATCCGGAATATTTGACCGATCCGATGATTGTGTTTTGTCCGTCCGATTCCAAGCGCGGTGAACATATCAAGCGCGCCCATTACGACGACAATCCGGCGGAATGGTGTTTTGGCGTGGCCGAGGAAAACGGCGAGTATTGCGCGCGCACCATTGACACGTCCTACTGCTACCTCGGGTGGGTTTTCGACAAGGCCGGATATGACGATCCCAATGCCGCGCTCATCAGTTTTTCCATCCTTTCCTATCTTCCTCAGGTTCTGAATCCGGATGAAATTCCCGATCCGCTCGAACAGGAACAGCCCATTCCCAAACAGGTCGGCATCGCCATCGAGTCCATGGTCAATGGCAACGGCGGGGTGATCGGTCTGTTGCAGTGTTACACGAGCGAAAAACCGGGTTTGTGGCCCATCGTGGACGTGGATCTCAAATTCGATCCACTGGCGTCGAACTATGAACCCGGACTCGGCAATGGCGGCGGCGAGACGGTCTACCGGCTCCGCGAGGGTGTCGAGCGTTTCCTGATCACCGACATCAACAATCCGGCGGCCACGGCCCAGGCGCAAAGCGCCGTCTTCATCATGTGGGACAGTCTGGCGACCAAGGCGGAAGCGTACAATCATGTTCCGGGCGGCGCCAATGTGCTCTTCATGGACGGACACGTCGAATTCATCCGGTATGAACGCGAAGGAAAGGCGCCGTGCAACGAGCGGCTTGCCGTAATTGTCGGCATGCTTACGTGAATCGTCGTTCGGCCGGTTACGAATTTCGTACGAGGATGAATTCCGCAAGGCCTTGCATGGAAGCCTTGTGGGGGGTGTTCGGAAGTCCGTCAAGGGCATGGCGGGCCGTGTCGGCATATTGGCGTGCGACTGCTTCGGCCCGGGCCTTGGCGCCGGATTTTTCCAAGGCGTTTGCGGCCCAGCGGCGATCTTCGTCCCCAAGCGGCCGACCGGTCATGTCGCGCAGGCGTTTTTGGCCGGCCGGATCGAGCGCCTCGCGAAGAAACAGCAGCGGCAGGGTTTGTTTACCCTCGACGATGTCCCCGCATGAAGGTTTTCCGAGCGCGTTCTGGTCCTTCATGATGTCGAGCACATCGTCAATAATCTGAAAGGCGACGCCAAAGGCCATCGCAAAAGACTGGAGGGCTTCCCGGTGGGCACTGCCCGCAAGGTAGGTCGGCGCGGTGCAGGTAACGGCGAAATAAATGGCTGTTTTGCGCTCGGCCAGTTCGAGGCAGTCATGTTGCGTAAACGAATCGCCGCTTTTGCCGAAGGAGACCAGTTCGCCCTCGGTCATGCGCTGCAAGGCGTTGACCGTGTTTTCGATAAGCCCGCAGGATTGATACGCCGCCATGAGCGCGATGGAGCGGGCAACCAAGTAATCGCCGCTCAACACGGCTGTCCGATCGTCCCAGAGAGCGTTCAGGGATGCTGTTCCCCGCCGACGGTCCGCATGGTCTACGACATCGTCGTGCGCAAGCGCGGCAATGTGCAGCAGTTCGCAGGCGGTGGCCAGCGGCACGAAGGCGCCCAAGGTCTGAGCGCCTGACGCGCCGGCGGACAGCAGACACAAAGCGGGCCGCAACAGTTTTCCGCCGGCCTGCGCGGGAGTGTCGGACGGACCCCGTACGAGCGCGATCGCGTCGCTCCAATATCGGCTGACGGTCTCTTGGACTTCGCGCAACTCCGGTTGGATGGGTTTGTATAATTGTTCCAGTGTCATTTGGGTCACCAAGAGATTGTTATTGTAGCATAGCCGCGCCCTTGTCAAAAAACCGCTGCCGCATCGGCATGCCCGCTGTTTTTCCATCCATATTCGCCAATCAGAGGGACGAAGATGCAGCCGATTCCCGTGGTTTCCCGAAAACCCGATTCGGTTCGGGCAATCACGGCGAGATGTTGCAAATCGCGCGGACCGACCGGGCAAACGAGACGTCCGTTCGGGGCAAGTTGATTTTTCAGGGCCTCCGGTACGGACGGGCTGCCTGCGGTAACGATGATGGCGTTGTAAGGGGCTTTTTCAGGATACCCCAGCGTACCGTCGCCGACGATGACCGTGACGTTTTCGTATCCGAGGGAGATCAGGCGGCGGCGTGCGGATTCGGCCAGAAACGGCACCCGTTCGACGGTGATTACCTCGCGGGCGAGCAGGGAAAGTATGGCCGACTGATAGCCGGAGCCGGTCCCGATTTCGAGAACACGATCCGCCGGTCCGACTTCGAGTAGTTGGGTCATCACGGCGACCATGTAGGGTTGCGAGATGGTCTGGCCTTGGCCGATAGGCATGGCGTGGTCTTCGTAGGCGCGTTCCACGGACTCGTCCGGAACGAAGACATGCCGAGGGACGCGGCGCATGGCGTCGAGGAGACGGGCATCGTTTATGCCGCGCGCGGCGATTTGCCGATCGACCATTTCCGCCCGAGCCCGTTCGTAGGGGTCTGACGGTTTGCAGGATTTGCGCCGCCACATGGCATACTATCCGCCGACGGTGGCGCGCGCCAACATCGCAACGACTATCGCACGGGCGACCCACAGCGCCAGCAAGGCAAGAATCGGTCCATAATCAATCAGGCCGAAACGGGGGAGAAGCATTTTTTCAACGGCTATCTTGCGCATCGCGCGAATGAACGGATCGGTTAGGCGGCTTATCCAGCGGACGCGGGGACTGTCCATGTCGAGTTGAAGATACGGCGCCAACCAGCGCAACAGGATCATCATCATGTAAAAGGTAAACGCCGCATTGGCGGCGCGGCATGCAACGTCGAAAATGGAAATCTCAATCACAAGGAAACTCCCGTACCACTTGGTAAACAGGTCCTTTCGGAGTCAGTTCGCTGGAGAATAATGTCATACCCGTGGCCTCGAATGCACCCGCATCGAAGGCGGCTTCGCTTTCGATCGCTTCCATGAGAGGCCGTGCCGTGCGCGTGTCGCGTATGCGAGCCATCGTGATATGGGGATGAAACGGCTTGTCGTCCGGGGACAGGCCGATGGCGCGCGCGGCGTTTTCGGCGGCGGCGTTCATGTGGAGCAGGCAGTCATCCGGCGCTTCGGCGCCCACCCAAATGACGGCGGGCTTGCGCGCGTTTGGAAACGCGCCGATCCCGCGGACGTGTACAGGAAAGGGCCGGATTTCCCGGCCGTTTTCGGCCAGAATTTCCCCGAGGCGAATGGACTGGTCTTCCGTGATGCCGCCAAAGAAGCGCAGTGTCAGGTGCATGTTCTCGCGGCGGACCCATGACGCCCGCGCACCCACTCCCCGAAGCCGGCGGATCAGCGATTCGATGGCGTCCTTGATGGCCCCGGGAAGTTCTATCGCCACAAATGCCCTCATCGCGCAGACGCCCAGCCGGACTTCAGACGGAACCATGCGGTGTCGTCCGCGCACACCGCCGGAATGCCGATATCGGCCACGACGAGACGGCCCACATAGGGACGTGCGGATGGGGCCAGAAGACCCGTCTTGGCAAATTGAAACGTTACGGTTACGTTGGCCTTGATGCATGGACTGCCGCATTCGCCCGTGTCCGCGTCAAGTCCGGACGGCAGATCCACGGCGACAGTGTACGTATCCGGCCATGCCGCAATCGCCGCGCGGTACGGATCCTGCACCTCGCCCCGGATGCCTGTACCGAGGATCGCATCCACAAGGACGGCCCGGCCTCGCAACGCCGAGACGGCCGCGTTGGCTTCCGGGGCGGTCCGCGCCACGCACATCTCCCCGCCGAGCCGCCGGTACACGTCCATGAACAGGGCCGCATCACCCCGGATCTGCGCCGGTTCGGCAATCAACGCCACACGCACATCCCGCCCGGCCTGCAACGCCAGCCGCGCCACGACGAATCCATCCCCGCCGTTGTTGCCCTTTCCACACACCACCCCCACCGGGCCGTCCGGCAATTCCCGGAAGACGGCCATGCCCGCGTTGTTCATCAATACCGCGCCCGGAATACCCAGTTCCTCGATGCATCGCCGGTCCGCTTCGCGCATCGCCGCACTTGTCAAACTTGTCATAATCACCTCGGCTGTGGTATCGCCCTTAATATCAAACATTTTAGTGCAAGCGATTGTCCTGTTGGCAACTCGTTTTTTAGTGGGGAAGGAATTGCCCCTGCCGGCTACGCGGGATCGCAGGCGGTGAAGTATTTTTTGACTCCGCCGGGCGCGGCATGTAATCTTTTTATTTTGATATTGGGACCAACCATTACGCGGACGTGTGAGGAGACGACCATCATGGCGAACAACGGCGGATTGGAAGGCATCAAACCGGAAAAACTGTTTTGGGGAAGCTGCACGGCGTTGATTGCGACGGCAATGACCTTTGCCGTGTTGAGTTCCATCATGACCCCCTTGAAAGAACAATTTCTATTGACGAACGAGCAGGCGGGCTTTATCGGCGGTGCGGGGCTTTGGGGCTTTCCGTTGTCCATTCTGATTTTCGGACCATTGTGTTCGGTGTTGGGCATGCGGTTCCTGCTGCGCATGGCATTCGTCTTTTTCATGGGCGGCGTGTTGTTGATGGTGCTGGCCGTGAATTTCTGGATGCTGTTCTTCGGCGCGCTGACCATTGCCTTTGCGAACGGTCTGGTCGAGGGGGCGTGCAATCCGCTGGTCGCCACCATCTATCCCGACCGAAAAGTGGAGAAACTGAACGCGTTTCACGTCTGGTTTCCGGGCGGCATCGTGATTGGCGGGCTAGTGTGTTTCTTCTTGGACCGTGCGGGTGTCACTCAGATAGCGGGCATCGCGTCATGGCAACTGAAACTCGGCATGATCCTGTTGCCGGTGTTGGCCTACGGCGCCATCATGTTGAACGAAAAGTTTCCCGAAACCGAGCGCGCGCAGTCCGGCGTTTCGTTCGGAGGCATGGTCAAAGAAACCTTGTGCCGACCCCTGTTCCTTCTGCTGTTCGTGTGCATGATGCTGACCGCTTCAGTGGAACTCGGACCGAACCGCTGGATTCCCTCCGTCCTCGATGCGGGTGGGGTTTCGGGCATGCTCGTGCTGGTATGGACAAGCCTCCTGATGGCAATCATGCGCCAGTCGGCCGGCAAGGTCGTCGAACGTCTCGCGCCCACGGGCATCCTGTTGACTTCCGCCATTCTGTCGGGACTCGGCCTGTTGTGGCTCAGTTATGCCGAGGGCGGCGTGATGATTTTCATCGCGGACACCGTGTTTGCCGTGGGTATCTGTTATTTCTGGCCGACCATGCTCGGCGTGGCTTCCGAACGCGTTCCAAAGGGCGGAGAACTCGCGCTGGCGCTACTGGGCGCGGCCGGCAACATCGCCGTCGGCCTTGTCACAATCCCCCTGATGGGAACCATTGCTGATTACTATGGCCATGAAAAATTCCCGGTCAATGAAACCAAGGCAGTCGTTCAGCGGATTGCCGACGAACTGCCAGGGTTCAAAGCCAGCGCCAAGGACAATGAACTGAAGGCGGCCATGGATGAAACCGTTGCCCTCGCCAATGCCGTGCTGGCCAAGGCGCAGAGCGGTGCTTTGCCGCGCAATGACACGGCCAACGTGTTGCGCGGCGCCATCAAGTGCGCGCCCGATTCCGAAATCGGCAAGATCGCGAAGAAGACGCTGGATCCGGCGGAACTTCACGGCGGGCGCACGTCGTTCCGCATCGTTTCCTGCATGGCGATCGTGCTGGTCATCGTGTTTGGCGCGCTCTATCTGCGGGATATTTCGACCGGCGGCTACAAGGCGGAAAGACTCATCTAGCGACGTTCCGTCAAAACGAATTCGGGCGGGGAATGCGGAAACGCGTTCCCCGCTGTTCCATTTGCGTCCAGCGGGAAACCCTATCTAGAATAATGTCAAAAGATGATCCGCGCCAAAACCGCCGAATTCGCGAATCCGGCCCGGATCTGGAAAGTGAGCGTACCATGTCTGTTCTGATGTATCTCTGCGTTGCCATGGTGTCCTTTTTGCTGGCCATACGTTGGTACGGCGCCTTTGTGGCGCGTCAATTGGGGGAGAATGCCGCCAATACAACACCCGCGCACGCGCGCAACGACGGCCGGGATTTCGTTCCGACCAAGCCGTATATCCTCTTCGCGCACCATTTCTCGGCTATAGCGGGCGCGGGGCCGATCCTGGGGCCGACGATGGCCATCCTCTACGGTTTCGTCCCTGCGTGGCTGTGGGTGGTGTTCGGCGGCATATTCATCGGGGCGGTGCATGACTTCATGGCGTTGTTCGTCTGCATGCGCGAAGGCGGACGGAGCATGGCCGAAGTCGCGAAAAAGACCATGGGATCGGCCGGGTTTCTGCTCTTTATCCTCTTCACCATCATGATGCTGCTGCTCGTGACCAGTTCTTTCCTGTCGGCGGTTAGCATGTCGCTGACCTCGTTGTGGCCGCTGGACAAACTCGGCCTTTCGTCCGGCCAGACGCTTCTGAAAACGCAGGTTGAAAATGGCGTGCTCATGGGCCGGATCGGTGGAATTGCCTCGACCTCGGTCGTGATTATCACGCTATTTTCGCCCTTCCTGGGCTGGCTGGTGTACAAGCGCGGCATGGGCGCGCTTGTCGCCTACCCGCTGGCCGCGTTTGTATGCGTGGGGTCGATCGTCGCGGGCGTCAGGTGGCCGATCGTCCTGAACGCCGACACGTGGAAAATCGTGCTGTCGTTCTATGTGCTTTTCGCGGCGGGCGTGCCGGTATGGGTCATCCTGCAGCCGCGCGACTTCATCAACGTCCAGATCCTGTACGCCGGGATGGTCCTTTTGATCCTGGCGTTGTTCGGGGCGGGATTCAGCGGGGTGTCGCTCAACATGCCCGCATGGAACATCCAGGAAGGCGTCGCCAACCTTGGCCTGATATGGCCGATGATGTTCATCATGGTGGCTTGCGGCGCGATATCGGGGTTTCATTCGCTCGTGGCGGGAGGGACCACCACCAAGCAACTCGACAACGAACGGGATGCGCGGCGCATTGGCTTCAACGCCATGTTGCTTGAATCCCTGTTGGCCGTTTGCGTGTTACTGGCCCTTGCCATTGGATTGAACTCCACCGATTATCGCGCCATTGTCTTCCCCACCGAGGCGGGCGCCAAGTCAAATCCCATTCTTGCCTTCAGCCTTGCCACCGGCCATCTGGTCAACCGAAGCGTCGGCATCCCCATGGATTTGGGCACGGTGTTCGGCGTGCTGCTGGTGGAGGGATTCGTCATCACCACGCTGGATGCCGCCGTGCGCCTGAACCGCTATCTGTTCGAGGAGCTATGGGCCATGCTATTTCGGAAAACACCCGCCATCATGCGCCATTATCTCTTCAACTCGGGGCTGGCGGTGATCCTGATGTGGGTGCTCGCCTACAGCAACGCCTTCAACAAGTTATGGCCCATTTTCGGCGCCGCCAACCAGTTGCTGGCCGCCATCGGTCTCATCTCCGTAACGGTGTGGCTCCTGGTCAACGGCCGCCGTTACTTCTTCGCGGCGGCGCCCGCCGTGTTCATGATGACCACCACGCTGGCGTCCTTGGTCATTCTCCTGAGAAAATATCTGGCCGAAAGCAATTATATTCTGATTGCAACGGATCTAATTCTCTTCGTTCTCGCGATGGGCGTCATTGCCCTTGTGGCAAAACGGCTCCTTTCGGGCAACCTTCGTTCCGGCATGTCCAAAGTCCGCGGATCCCTTTGATTCGCCTCAAAGCGTTCGTAGAATCAACATGGGCCGCGCCTCGATGCGGACGCCCCCGCAAAACTCGTCCGATCGCGACTTGAAAGATTCGGAAGACAAAAACGCGGCCTTGCCGGCGCCTTCAATCCGAAGCAAAACGCCGTGATTCGTCTCCGGGTGTGCAAGCCATCGCGTGGCGACCGGCGTGAGATCCCATGACACCCAGTGTCCGCCTTGCTTGGGCGGCGAAATCATAGCCGAATCTGTCGGAACTCCATCGCGATCGGCATCCGCATGATCGCATCCGGGTGATTGCCATGGGGCTTCCCATGTGGCTTCGTCTTTCATCGCCGGACGTCCTTCAATACCGTTGACGTTGTCCGTGACGCCGTTTCCCGCGTTCCATGCGCGATTCACGGCATGCGCCGCCACGACAACCTGTTCCGCACAATCGTTCACGTGCAGCCATAGCCTTGCATCGGCAAGAGGGACATCCTTGGAAATGTTTTCCAGCGTGAAACGTAGGAGCGCTCGTCGCTCGGCGCCGGCGACGTCGCGCGCCACTTCGAGCAGCGGTTCGCCTCCCGCGTTGTGGCCGGGCAGCATATTGCCGATGGTGGTGTCCCGGCAGGGCGCATGCGCGATGTAACCCGGCGGCCGGCACGAATAGGCCGGCATGTTTTGCAGGCAACTCCAGCCGTGCAGGCGCGCATACCAGTAACGGATGCACACCGCGCTCAATGCCGCGCCATGCTGGACGCCGCCGTAGTAGTAATCCTCGTAATGGCGATGCGACCAAGGATATTTCATTTTGAAATGCCAGTACGACAACGCGCCAAATCCAACCGTGCCCAGCGAAGCGGCTTCCAGCAGCGTTCGCCCGGCTTCGATCTGTGCGGCCGTCACGGCCTTGCCGCGTTTGGCGAAGGCTTCGAGGATATCGTCCATCGGAAACCAGATTGTGCCTTGCAGTCCGGGCAGTGTGCCGTATTCCGCTTGAACGAACAAATGACAGATCATGTCCAAGTTTGCATCATGTCCGGCGTCTTCCCGCTCCCCGCGATTTTCGAAGGCGATATTCGCCCCCTCGTCGAAGTGCCAAGGCAGATCGGTCATGTCGTGCGTTACAACCCCGAAAAAAAAGGCGATACGACGCTTGGTTTCGTAATCCCAGGGCGGCGGATACTTCGCGCAAAGGACGTCAAAATAACAGTCCAGGAACTCGCGCCAGTGGCAGTCTTCCCCCGCGTCGCGATTGATGCCGCCCGGATAGCCCCAATCCGGAAACAGGCATCCCGAGTAATAGGCATGCCAGAGGCTGTCATCCGAAAGAAACGAGGAAAGCCCTGGAAGCATTTCCCCGTTTTTCGACAAGTAATGAAACCATGCCTGCCGGCCCATCTCGGCGTGAACGCGTCCGCCGGCCGCATCCGCCGCCGTCGCATAACAAAAAAACGCCGCCATTGGGACCAGAATATAGCGCAGTCGGATCATCGGTTTGCCTCAAATGATGCTGAAGTGTAACCGGGAACGTTGCGCGGGGCAAATGTTATTCCTTGGAAGGCGCGGCCGTGCGGCATTACGGCGTGGCGTTGGGATTATTCAGGTTCGTTCGGTTTCCGGAATGTGGGTTTCGTCGTTCAGTTTGAGGAAACGCAATTCATCCGGTGTGGCGTGGACTAGATGAAATGCACAGTTGCCTGAATTGAACCGAACCTGTGGAATGAATGGCAATAACAGTATCGCCGAGAGCAGCAGATCGTTGAAGGTTCCGTGCGAAACCACGGCGACGCGCCGGCCGCTTTTTCCGTGCGTGTCCAGCAAAAGACGCCAAAGCGCGTGGGCGCGGCGGTGGGCGTCCTCGTGCGATTCCTGCGGACTGCGTGGATGTTCGGCGTCGTTGCCAAACCGGACAAATGGGAAATCCTTTTCGATGGATTCGCGTGAACGCACATGGGGATTGTAGGCGACCTCGAACAGGTTCCAAAGCAATTGCGGGCGGAGTCCCGTGGCCTCGTGAATGCACTGCGCCGTCTGCAGATTACGCAACAACGGGCCACAGTAGAGGATATCCGGCGGCGATTCGGCGATTCGCCTGCCCGCGCAACGCGCTTGGCGCCAGCCCCGCACTGTCAACGGTGGATCCATCGGGTCGTACAACGGATCCGACGGATTGATGATGCACTCGCCGTGCCGTATCAATAGCAATTCCATCCGATTCTCTTTCGGGGCGCCGCGGTCCGAGGTTTATGAAGGCTTGCCGGCCAATTCGTAACGCACGGGCGTGGCGTGCCATCCATTCCATCTCTTTTCCCAATAAAGATTGTGAAGGCGGATGGAAATTTCTCCGGCGCCTCCCTGATCGGAAAGAGGCTTGCCGTCCACGCTGCGCACCGGCATGATGCTGCCCGCTGTCGTGGTCATGAAAGCCTCCCGCGCGGTCCGCAATTCATCGGCATGGATACGCCGGCACGAGGTCGGAATACCCAGTTCTTCGCAGAGTTCCAGCACGCTTTCGCGCGTAATGCCTTCCAAACAGCCGGAATCGGGTGTGCATACCGTGCCGTCAATCACGGCAAAGATATTGGCGCCGGTGGCTTCAGTAAGACAGCCATTTTCATCCGTCAGCACGGCCCACTCGGCGCCGCGGGCGCCTGCTTCGAAAAGCGCCATCTGCATGTCGAGCCAGTGGAAATTTTTGGCTGTTGGATCCACGGCCCGGGGGGGGATGCGGATGCGGTCGCGGCTGACGATAAGATCAATGCCGCGGGCGCGTTGATCGTCGTCGAACATGAAGACGAACGAGGTGGCGAAGGCATAGAATCGGTTCTGGAATTTTTCCGGGTCCACCATTTCGTTTCGTCCCATCGGCGGAATACCCCGTGTGACCGTCCACCATACATACGCGTCGCATAGCCCCGCGCGCGCCACCAATTCGTGCAAGATGGCGGCTTCTTGTTCGCGATCGAAGGGATTTCGCACGCGGATGGCATCGCAGGCCCTTGCAAAACGCGCCTGGTGGCGATCGAGTTTGAAAAATGCGCCCCGGCTGACGCTTACGACGTCGTAAACGGCGTCGGCGTGGAAAAAGCCCGTGTCGAAAATGGGGATCGCGGCTTCAAGAATCGGACAAAAATGGTCCGCGACGAACGCCGCGCCGAACGCATACTCCGGGGCATGCGGCCGTTGCGCATGATCCGGATGCGTGAACATTTTTTCCTGGACCCGGATAAGTTCCATGATGTACGGCCTTTCTGCAAGGTGCGGTTGCCCAGTGTCTTGTGGCGTGTGAAATTATAGTGTAATCCGTGTTGTTTCCCCAACATCCTCGTTTCCCGGACATGAGAACAATTTGACCCGTGGGCTGGCGGCGCGATACGCTTCCCAACATTCAAAGTATAAGGAGACAACGAGATGCGCAGCGATCAGATCAAGCAGGGTGTTGACCGGATGCCGAACCGGGCGTTGTTGCACGCCACCGGCGTGACACGTCCCCAGTTGGAAAAGCCGTTCATCGGGCTTTGTTCGAGTTTCACCGACCTGATTCCCGGCCATGTCGGCATGCGGGCGCTCGAACGCAAGATCGAATGGGGCGTGTGCACGGGCGGCGGCGTGCCGTTCATGTTCGGCGTGCCGGGCATTTGCGACGGCATCGCCATGGGCCATTCGGGTATGCACTTTTCGCTTCCTTCCCGCGAACTCATCGCGGACATGATTGAAACGATTGCGCAGGCCCATCAGTTGGACGGGCTGGTGCTGCTGACCAATTGCGACAAGATTACCCCTGGAATGCTGATGGCCGCCTGCCGGCTCGATATCCCGGCGATCGTCGTTACGGCGGGGCCGATGCACAGCGGCCGCCATGACGGACGCCGGCTCGATCTGGTGCGCGATACCTTCGAGGCGGTCGGGCTTTGGCAGGCCGGCAAACTGAGCGAGCACGATGCGGGCTGCCTGGAAATGGAGGCGTGCCCCGGGGAAGGCTCCTGCCAGGGATTGTACACGGCAAACACGATGGCGTGCCTCACGGAGGCCATGGGCATGAGCCTGCCGGGCACGGGCACGGCCCTGGCCGGCAGCGCCAAAAAAATGCGGCTGGCGCAAGCCGCGGGCGAGCGCGTGGTCGAGTTGGTGCGGCAGGGGATAACCACGCGGAAAATCGTCACAAAGGAATCGCTCGAAAACGCGGTGCGCATGGATCTCGCCCTCGGCGGCTCCACCAACACCACGCTGCATATTCCGGCGATTGCCCATGCCGCCGAAGTGGATGTGACCATCGCGACCTTCGACCGGCTGAGCCGTGAAATTCCGCAAATCATTTCCTTGCGTCCCGCAGGTGAATTCATGATGGAAGATTTCGAGTGGGCGGGAGGCATTCCGGCCATGCTCAAGGCGCTGGAGCCGCGCCTCGCGAAAAACTGCATGACCGTTTGCGGGGAGACTATCGGCGAACTATGCGCCAAATATGCGCCGGGTGACGCGCGTGTGATCCACGGATTGGACAATCCGGTCGCCGTTGAAGGCGGTATTGCCGTATTGAAGGGTTCCTTCGCGCCCGAAGGCGCCATTGTCAAGCAGGGCGCCGTCAGCGATGCCATGAAACAATTCACAGGCACGGCGCGCGTGTTCGACGGCGAGGACGCTGCGATGGATTATCTGAAAGCCGGGAAAGTCGTTCCGGGCGATATTCTTATCGTGCGCTATGAAGGTCCGAAAGGCGGGCCGGGCATGCGCGAATCGCTGGCGTTGACGGCGGCGGTTACGGGATGCGGACTCGGCGACAAGATTGCCATTTTGACGGATGGGCGCTTTTCGGGGGGTACGCGAAACCTGAGCATCGGCCACGTCTCGCCGGAAGCGGCGGACGGCGGGCCGATCGCCCTCGTCCGCGATGGCGACCGGATCAAGGTGGACATTCCGAATCGCGTATTGGATCTGCTGGTCGAACCGGCCGAACTCGAACGGCGCAAAGCCGAATGGAAACGACCCGCGCCGAAATTTACGCGCGGATGGTTGGCGCGTTATGAACGGCTGGTCCAGAGCGCGGCCAAGGGCGCCGTATTGGAGCCGCCGGAAAAGTAATTGTATCCCGGTTGCGCATGGGGGAGAGGTTGCTCAATCCCTCGGAGCGCCGAATTCCAATTTGGCAAAAATCGTGTTGGCCCAGCCAAATCGGAATTCGTCATTGCACTTTCGGGCGCGCGAATAAATTCACAAGCCCTCAGTCGCAATGAAAGACCTCTTCCATATCCGCCCACCATTCGCCCTCTTTGCGTGTCGGCAAGGGGGATTGACACGGTTTGCACACATCCCACCAGCGTTGGGTCGTGGGATCCGCGGCCATTTTCGCCATGTCAGCCGCAAAATCGTCGCCCGTATATTCGAAATAACTGAACAGGAAGTCGTCTTTCAGGTAGATCGAATAATTCGAGATGTTGCATTCCTTGATTTTCTTGAGCACATCCGGCCAAACCGCCGCATGAAGCCGCTTGTATTCCTCGATTTTCTCCGGAACCACTTTGATTGCCATTCCGTACCGTTTCATGTTTGCTCCTTCAACTCATCGGAATATCGTATTCATCGAGATGTAACGGATAGACGCCGTACTGGCGCACCAATTGAACCATGTAGTCGTAACTGGCCGGATCCACATTGTCCGGCACCGAATGATCGGATTGGACGATATAACCGCCGCCTTTTGCGGCGTTGAGTTTCGTAAGCACCTCGCGCCGGATGGCGTCGCGGTTGTTGGTCGCCAGCACGCGCACGTCAATGTTGCCGTTGAAGGCCCAACGGCGGCCGAAGCGCCGCTTGAGTTCCACAACGTCCAACCCAGCTTTTGCTTCCAGGGGATTGTAGGCGTCCACGCCGGCCTCGATGAGATCCTCGAAAACGGCGCTTGCGTTGCCGCACCCGTGGTAAATGACCTTTATGCCCGCCTTGTGCGCCGTCGCGCATAGGCGCGCCACTTGCGGTTTGTACGCCGACCGCCAATAGTCCGGCGAAAAGAACATGCCGCGATCGTAGGCGATATCGCCCCACAGATAAAGACCGCTGAGTTTGCCGCCCGCCGCCGCGATCTGGCTTTCCGCAATGCCCACCATGAAATCACCGATCCGCTCGAGAAACGACGCAACACGTCCGGGATCTTCCCCAATTTTGAGCAGCACATTTTCCGTTCCCATCATGCGCCAAATCATTTCATGTGGTTCGCAAATGCCGCCGAACACGCAGAAATCGTCCGCGCAGGCATTGACGCGATCCACGAACGACGGCAATCCGAGGTTCAGGGCGTCCCCGACGCTGTTGAGTTGATCGTCCAAGGCCTCGAAATACCGGCGAGGATCGCGCGGATCGTCGAACCGGAATGCCTCCATTTGTTCGTAGGTCTTGGTCTCGAAATCGAGAAAAGACGGCATTGGGCATGTGTCACGCAGTTCGATGGTCGCCCCGAATCCCGTTTTGACGACTTTGTGCGCCCCGGAGTCCTCGATGACCTGGATGCCGGTCAGATGCGGGTCCATATTAGGATTGACGACGATCAAGTCCAAGTCCCAATGCGTGTATGGATTGAATGCGCCGCCGCCCGCCCATTCCTCGCGTGCGCGGCGCACGAATTGCGACCAGAAAAACTCGCCGATCGGCACGCGATCCGGCTCGCGTCCTTCAAGCGCCGCCAGTACTCTGCGACGTTTTGTGTTTCCATCACCCATGAAAATTTCCTCCGAGAACATCAGTTTGCAAACAAAAGGCCACGGTTTTATCAGCCCAATTCACGAAACGGCGTTAAAAGTCGTCTATGACAAGGCAGTTGACGCAAAGCCCGTTTATGTTGCAATCCGGACAGAGAATGATCCCGCAGGACGCACACCTCTCGGTTTCCTCTTCCTCAACCTTAGCGCCGCACATTTCGCATTGCATGATCCGCCTCCGGATTTTGTGCTGCCGGCAAAAGCCGCCGACGTCGTTTCGGAATAAACCCAGACTGGCAGAAATCGTCCCACAAATCAAGATGTTCATGGCAACGGCCGATATGATGCAACGCATCGGGCCGTGTTATATTTACCGCAGAAAAAGGAAAAAGGATCATTTATGCTTTCATCGGTGTTCCATGTCATCGGGATTGCAATCGCCGCCGCGGGCGCGGCCGGGGACGGCGACGCGATTCTCGGCCACGAGTGGCTGACCAAGGACGGCGGCGCGCGTTTTGCATTTACCAAGCGCGACGGCAAGTATTACGGCCATATCTGCTGGGAGAAGGACTCGGTTTACGACAAAAAGGACCAAGAAGCGGGGAAACCGACCCGCGACCGCAATAATCCCGATCCCGCGCTGCGGAACCGGCCGATGCTCGGCCTCGAAATCCTGAAGGATTTTGAATACCAAGGCGAAAACCGATACGAAAGCGGCACGATTTACAACCCGGAAGACGGCCGCACCTACAAGGCCAAACTGACGCTTGCCGATCCGGATCACCTCAAGGTGCGCGGCTTTATCGGCATTTCGCTGCTCGGGGGCACGACCGTCTGGACGCGTTGGAGTCCCGGGGACGACGAAAAAACGCCGGTTCCGGGTGAATCCGCGGATCCTCCAGCCAAGTCCAAGTAATATTGGAATTTTCGGACATCTTGGAAGGATTCGCCCCGTGTTATGGTTCATTGCATGCGGTCTTCTTGCCGCCCCTCTTCCGATTGGTGATGGATTACATCTTATCGCTCATCGTGGCGGCGTGGTGGACGCCTCGCGGCCTGAAAACACGATTGCGAGCCTCGATGCCGCCATCCTCGAAGGCTATTGGATGATTGAACTCGACCTGCGCCGGACGAGCGACGGGGTCGCGTTCCTTCAACACGACGGCGATTTCAGGCGGATCCACGATTCCAGAAAAAATGTCGCGGAAACGACATGGGAAGAAGTCTCCCGGTTCACATCCCGGATCGGCGGTTTTCATCCGGTTGCCTTCAAGGATGCCGCCGGACGCTGCCGGGGCCGGGCGCGGGTCATGATTGACATCCACGAGGAGTGGCCGGAAACGGCGTTGTCGGAAGTGGAGGCGATACTCCGCGAAAACGATCTGCTCGATTCGGCGATCGTAATTGGAAACGGCGGCTCGAAGAATTTTTTCAAGGGAAAGGCGCGCGTCGCAACCGATATCGAAGGATTGAAGAAGGCCGCAAACGCGGGCGAGGACGTGGCGGCCTTGTACTGTCTCTTCATGCATGGCAACGAACTGGACGCCGAAAACGTTCAACTGGCCGCTTCGCTGCGCGTGCCGGTCGTCGCGTCGGTGAATGTGTTTCATTATTTGCTCAAGCCGGCGTCCGCGGGCGCCGAAGCCGATATTCGCCGGCTGTATGACGCCGGCGTGCGCCTCTTTCAGATTGATTCGCGGTATGCGCCGTATTTCAACGCCTACCGTCCTTCCCCCTTTCCCGATCTCGACGCCGCCCAAGACTGGCTGTGGGAACATCCGGCCGACGGAACAAATGCCTCCGCGCGGCGCGAGCGCATGGCGATCTTTCAGGCGGCCGCGGATGAATGCCCCCCCGATGCGGCGTCGCGTTTTTTGTTGAACGTGCCGGGCGCCGCGGAATCGGCGGGGCGGTTCGGCATCCTCCATGCCCTTGCGCGCGCCTCGGACAAAGCATACGACGACATAATCCGGACCCGCGTGGAATCGGGGCTTGCCGTGTGGCTTTTGTACAACATGGGCTTTGTGTTCAAGACGCCGGAGGCGTGTTTTGGGGTGGATATTTGCCTGCACGACGCGGCGCGTTTTTCGGACACGCTCGATTATCTGCTTGTTACCCATTCGCATCCGGACCATTCCACAAAGGCGCTTGTCCGTGAAATGCTTGCACGCGGCAAACCGGTCCTTTCGTCGTTTGTCGAGGGCGGCATCATCGTCAAGAAACCATGGGAAGGCCGCTTCGGCGCGGTTCGCGTCAAGGTGGATATCGGCGATCATACACCGCGCAGTCCCGCCGGCCTCGACAACATGTGCATGTATCAGATTGACTGTGGGCCGTCGGCCAACGGCGCCGTCGTATACCACAGCGGCGATGGAGCCAATTACGGGAAAATGATGCCCGACAGGCCCGTGGACCTCTTCATTCCACACGTGGCGTGTTCCGGCATGAAAGTCGCCGACGCCGTGCGCCATCTCAATCCGAAAGTGGCGTTGATCGCGCACATCCTCGAACTCACGCACGCCCAAGGTGGTGCGCGGTGGAGTTATGAATACAGTTTCGACGCCATCGAAAGCCTTTCCGAATCGCAGGCGCGCATATTGGTCTGGGGCGAACGTTTCATCCTGCCCGGCAGCCGAATCGCGTCCTTGAAGTGACGCCGGCCTTTCCAGCGGTTACCGCTGACCGCTAGGCGTTTCGCCATTTCGGATAGACGATGCCGCAATACGCCACGGCCAATCCGCAAAGAACCGCGCTCAACCCGCCGTAAATTCGCCGAAAACCCCCATCCCGGATGTGGAGTTCTCCGCGCGCGGGATTCGACGGATCGTAGAACACGGTCAACGGATACTCTTGGGTCTCCAGTCGCGCCAGTTCGTCCGGCGGCAATGCATTCGGACTGCCCGTTTCCGGCCAAAGCCCGGTCCACGTGTTAATATGCTCGATGCCTTCGACCGTGTAGCAATAGGTGATCGAGACCTTTACGGCGGCATCGCTCGCGTTGTAGTGCGTCGCGTGAATATTGCATTCCATGACGTGTCCCTGCGTCGAGCGGTATTGAGGACTCATGATGTCGCGCGACCATAAGGTAACCGGCACAATGGCCGCGCCAATCAGCACAAGCGCCGCCATTTCGGGAAGTCCGAATACACTGAACTGCCGTCGCTGCCGAAGTCCCATGCCATTCCCCTGCTTCAACCGATCCATTGTACGCCGGCAGCCATGATTCCACAAATGGAAGAAGACGGTATGAACGGATGGAGATGAATCATTTGAAGAACCCTCTTGCCTTCAAAGTCCATTTCGCCAATGCGACAACTCAATGATTTTGGACTTCAAAACAACGGAGGAAACGGTCCCTTTTTGGAAATCACCCGGTAAACCGTGGATCCGGGGGCGCCCGATCGCACCTCGATACGGAAATCCGCCTTGTCCATGACGCTGCCGGGTGTCGCAAGGAAATAGGGCCAAGGCGCAACATGGGGGACATCGGCGGATTCGACGGTCACCTCGTACGCCGTTTCGTCCACGAAAACCGCTCGTGGAAGGCTTTTCGATTTTGCCGGCATGTGCAATTGCAGCGGCGCCGCGTGGGGCATCGCTTTCCCGAAGGGAGTGTCGTGGGCGATCGCATCGCTCAGGCACACGGGCGCGCCCTGCCGATACCGATAATCCGGCAGGAGGGTCCGGGGACCTTCCGCAGTCTTTGCCGATTCCCGAAAATCCGCCGCGATGCGTCCAGCCGTTCGCCATGCCATTACGGAACGGATTTCCAACACGAAAAAGGCCACGCAGAGTATTGACGTCACGTTGATGACGATTCGAGGCCACTTGGGATGCCTGAGCATGCAGAGGCAGAGTCCCGCGAATGCAACATTGAAAAATGCGGTGGCCGCCAGGAGCCGTCCGCCGCCAATCAGATGCACCGGATCGACCATCCGGTTTCCCAGGGAAAGTTGGGTTGCCACCATGGCGAGCAATCCGAAAAGAATGGCGGGATGCTTTGCCTTTCGGACCAGCAGGGCCAAAATTCCAAGCACTGCCATTGCGCCCAGCCAGCCCAGAAACGGTTTTTGGTGGAACAGCACGGCATTTTCGGGCAGGAATCCTATCGGGTAGAACACAAAGTAAAGCGGCGCGAAAAGGCCGGACCACGTCATGTCTTGAAACATCCAGTCCGGGACATGGACAAGAGATGCCGCAGCGATACATGCGGTGGCGGCCAACGTCTTTTTCCATGGACGGCGGCCTTTTTCGCCAAGACACGCCACATGCAGGACGGGAAACACCGCAAGCCAGGCATTCTCCCGGAACGTGGCCGCGGCGCATACCATCAGCGGCAACCCGACGAGGCGATTCCAGTTGCGGGGCCGCGCGGCGCGTTCCGCATACACGGCCGCCGCCAGCATACCCGCCCCGCACGGAAGCAGATCGGACACGCCCGTCAGGTTCCACACCGATTCGTTGTGCGCGGGATTCGCCATGAAAAGGGTCGCCGCCAACGTGCCCAGCCATGCCGGGCCTCGCACCACCGAATTCGTGATCCGATACACCATCAACATGATCAGATACAATACCAAGAGATTGACGGCATGGTATCCGGCCACATGATGCCCGAAGGTTTTCATTTCCCAGGCAATGGCATGCGAGACGCCCCATGGCAGTGAAGCGGGGTCGGCCAGCGCGGCATGGTCTCGGCCCAGCGGCCCGATCGTCAGCGACGCGCCGTGGCAGATTGACAGATAAACCAGCAGGGCGGCGGCGTCCAGCGCAAAACGCCGCCAACCCGTCAGTCGGATGGGCGCTTTTGTTGTGTTTGCCGGAATCGCCGTGGGCATGTTGATCCTCAATGCCGCGTAGCATAGCAGGAACAGCCGCCGGAATTCAGGATTGGCCTTGACTTCATATTGTTGTCCTTGATTCCGCCCGGTGGGTCAATGTCCGTTCCCGCTGCGGACCGGTGCTATTTTAGGCGCATGCGGCCCTTCAAGGCGTGGGAAAGGGTAATGTCGTCGGCGAACTCGAGGCCGCTGCCGGTGGGGACGCCCTGCGCGATACGCGTGACGGCGATGCCGAGCGGGGCAATCAGCCCGGAGAGGTACATCGCCGTGGCATCGCCCTCCGCCGTCGCGT